>Ga0210059_1000325_pt1 | contig 57025 bp, 42 predicted proteins | sample Ectturendosymbi2_FD_188042 | JGI IMG/M metagenome (GOLD analysis project Ga0210059, IMG submission 188042) | Ecteinascidia turbinata endosymbiont from Florida, USA - Sample 2 (SPAdes) (version 2) | ecosystem: Host-associated > Tunicates > Ascidians > Unclassified | place: Key West, Florida... | reverse complement strand
GAAGAACAACACCATACATATATGTGGCGCGAACAAGCAATAATAGAGTGATCATGGCATGTGAACTCTATTGTTGCTTGCTGCCACAGTGCGAAGCTTTGCGCACATGCCGCTCGGGATTTCCGATCGCAACAAAATGGTGCTGTGACTAGGATGTGAAGGTCGTGCCAGGGTCAGCCTTCACACAAAGAACGTGCGATTGGTTTGTTGTAAAAAGGAGGGGATGTTGTTGCAACCTCTCCGGTGGTGTTGCTTTAAATGTGATTCACCACGAACAGGATGTGCGTGAAGAACAACACCACACATATATGTGGCGCGACCAAGCAGTAATAGAGTAATCATGGCATGTGAACTCTATTGTTGCTTGCTGCCACAGTGCGAAGCTTTGCGCACATGCCACTCAGGATTTCCGATCGCAACAATATCAACAAAAAAAAAAACAAAATCCAAAGCTTTCCAATTAAAAAAAAATCTAAACTATAAGACACGCTGCATCTTTTGAGCATTTGAACAGCTTTCTAGTGCATTCAGTAGGCGATTTGTGGTGGTGCAAAGTGAAGGTAAAAAAGTGGCTCACGTGGGTCTTCAAGGCAAAAACAACCTGACACCGAAGGTCTTAACCATTCTACTTGCAATTTCAACTTGAAATTCAGTAGGTAGTGATTTTAGTAAACAGAGGTCCACAACTTCTGAATGGGTTTTTATTTTTCTCTCTTGTTTCTTTTGGTTATCACATCACATCACAGAACTACCAGGCACAGTGAGCAGTGTAATGCTTTGCAACTTTGCATATTTCATGTAACAGTTTAACTTCCCAGGTTTTATGAATCGCACTGCTGTGTGTATTGCCTAGATTATCTTATGCTGTGTCTCTACCTTATCTTCCATTTGAATTTTCATTGCATTTACTGCAGGAGCATTCACACGAAAGAATGCAATCAAAGAAGCATGGACAAGAAGGTACAAAACTACTCATCAACATGCCCTTTTTGTTTATCTTGCTAATAGAAATGCATTCAATTTTGCTATGATTTTAAACCACTGCTGCATGCTTACAGCTATTGCATATCCTTTTTTCATGTGCTTTTTCAAGGTTAAAGATCACTTGCTTTTGTAAAGGCTCAATAATGTTAGGGTTGCTTGGTATGTGTGTTTTAATGATAAAATGAAGTACACTTGCAAGACAAAGAAATGTAACCATTTGTCAGATACAAAAATCTTACACCAAAAGCACCTCCAGTTTGGTGGAAAGTGTTGCTATAGTTGTAATATGAGATCTGATGCAGCTGCAGCTCTAATTGAAATGATAAAGGAAACATTTTCTTTAATGTCATTCGTAGTGAGGTCGATAATCAAAGATAAGGTAATTTTCTTTCTGTCTTTCCCTCAGAAGTTCCTGCCTCCTTGTGCTTCTGTGGTCCATTTAAATAATGAAGTTCTTCTTGATAGGGAATGATTCGATTCACTATGATAACCATACATTGGTGATGGTGCCAATGTCAACAGTTCAGATGTGCTTTTGCCACATTTATGGTAAACTGTACAAGTAAATGTCTACTCTTGTGTTTATATTACTTCAGACAAAGTTTTTCTAGACCAAGATCTATTTTTGTGCACTCTGTAATGTCATGCCATACTCACTGATGCACTACACTGCTAATCTTTTAGTTCTTCTACGTACAACAATGTTTTGAAGTCATGTGCCATAAGATATTGTAACTACTGGTGTATTTTGAGTATCTTAAAGAATGACTCTTCTTGTAGTGTTTCACTTTTGCAGGTTGGGTTGTGAAACAGTCCAGATGGTCAAAGGACGAAAAACGAGGTAACATTCGATTTTTATGCTACCGTTCCTTTTATATGTATCAAGTTCCGAAATTCGTCATTCATGTTGTGCTGCCAAAAATGTGTTATATGTTTTTTAGACAAGAACTGTGTTCGCAAATTCACTTTCACGTATGTGATAACATTACAAATACTTTGAATTGGCGGTGCTAAGTTGGTAATTGCCCGTGGTATTGCACAATCTTCAGGAAAAAAACTATGATTTCCAAACCTATCTTTGGCCATATAGATTTAACTGAGAGGCTTCTCATTTCAGCCTTTTCCATGAGCGCCCCGTCCATTCACTGGTTATGAAAGGTGTCATGTCGTTTACTCGTCGTTAGTCCTTCCTAACCTGGGGTACACGTACCCCTAGGAGTACATTTCCTATCTGAAGGGTACATTTAAGGTTAGCAGTAGAAAGGAGAGATACATATATTATCTTTTTGCAAATATTCATACATATATCAGTGAATATTATTTAAAAAAATCATTATGTTCTTACTGTTATATATATACACATGATTAGTCAAGATGAAATGTTTGGTCAATCTATGCCATAGAAAGAAATTTTAGGGGTATACATGCTCATTTGTCCAAATGCTGAAGGGGTGCATGGTCAGAGAAAGGTTGGGAACCACTGGTCTAAGCAAGTAGCATCAAATGCTAAAATAGCACACTGTTTGAAAATTTGCAAAACCACCATTCTGTGCCACAAACCTATGACAATTTATAAGCTACACTCAATTTAAATGCTATTTCAAAGCCACCAGCGGATTCTAATCCTGCCTACGCGCATTGAACTTTTTGAACGAACCTCATTGACACTCTTTTTTTCATTACACGACACAAAGAAACTGTTGCGAACGTAATTTCCAATCGAAACATCTTAATCGTTGGATGATTGTTTTGTTAAGTCATATGCCTGTCGTGATATTGTTCAGTGGTGGTGTGCGGCTGCGCTGGATATTGCGTAGCTGCTTTTCAGTAGTTTGTGAGACGTGTCGTGTTCAGGTGGTGGGTCTGCCGTGCGTTGCTTCTAGTTTGAAACTGCCTAACAAAAATAAACGCCTGAGCGTTCGGAATATACGACACGATATGAGTATTGTCTCTACTCTCGTATCGTGTCGTATATTGCACCGTTTTTAACTTCGTACCGTTGCTTGTTTCGTTAGACGTGAGCATGGCAAGTGATAAAAGGAGTCAGCATCATCACGGCGAAAGCACCCGCCGCGAGATGGATGAACGGGACAGAAAAAAAGACGCAGCCGGGTACTTGTTTGTCTCAAAAGCACGTTGGAACGTATTTTTTTCGTGCTTTCGAGGGCAAGGCCGATCTAAAGTATTTTGGCCGGAGTGGCCACTCCAAGAAAGTGTCACAATGGAAAAAGTTGAAGGCTCAATCTTCATTCTAAATTGGCAGAAAAGCTCACGTTCTAAATCGATAAGGCGCCTCTTGTTTCGGACCATTCGTCGAGGAAAAATGTATTGAAATTACCGATTTGGCTAAAAAGTTCGTGCTCGATTGCCCATTTGTATGAGGGACCCGTCAGACTGGGCCCAGCGTCACTCTATTCGCTCATCCTTTTTCGCACGACCGCAGATATTCTCCGGAACGTTCAAAAGCCCACAAGCGGAAAAGAAGATCAGCTTCAACCTCCTCCAGTGCGTCCTCCTTTGCTTCACCTGCTCCCAAGTCGAGCAAACGTCACAGACACGAAAGTCCATCGCCAGAGCCTTCACGACACTATCATGCTGAGAAGGTATGGCTCGCCACAAGTTTTGCCAGTATAAGTTCTTCGCACTGAGTCTTCAATTGTATTCATAAGAACCGTTGAACAAAGCATTACGTGCAAGCAATGTTGTGCCTTGTGTCAAGCTCCTACCTGGTCAAGGGAACTTGCAAGTCCGGGCCAATGTATAAAAGCATTTTCAGTTGACTGACATTACATTCCCGGGACAGTTAAAGTTGATAAATGCCTTGATCCTGCTGGTGAGTTAATCGAGAAAACTGATTTTCACCGAAAATCACTCACTCTTCTGTTGCTGTTCAAGTCATATCCCTCAACATGCGGAACAGAGACAGTCCGGGTAATGAAAATGAATATCATATCGAAATAGGAAATATACGTTCAGAGAAGGAAAACGTCATCACATGCACTGCGTTGTCTGAACAGTGCGGCCTTGGTTTAATTAGAATGCGCATGCGTAATCTTATGCACTGGTTCTGCCTAGGTTTATCAAACAGAAAACGTGCCATGTCTTTGTTAGACCGGAAGCAGACTTCTGCTTTACATTGAAATATTTGGAGAGCATACAAAATTTGTCAATGAAAATGATGTTCCTTATGAGGTGTTCAAAATTTTCACTTGTGTTGGAAAGTAATCTGATTGATTTGGAATTCCAGTGCTTTCGTGCTTTGAACGCCATACTCTCATAGTTTTCGGACGTTGCTTGACCTTGAAATTGCAGGAGTATGAACGTGGAAGAAGTCGTGAAAAAGACTCGAAAAAGCTTCACAGGGTCATGCATAAAGTGGAAAAGATTCCAGATGCGAAGTCGAAGCATTCGCGTCCTTCGACCAGTCCACAAAGTATGATATGTCGATACTACTGAAGTAAAGTTGATGTCTGGCATCTTCACTCTTTCTCGGCCTTTGCGTAGTCCTGCTTCTGCCGCATTGATGGCGCATTTCCTGCAGGCCTTGCACTATCATTTTCATCCTTAAACTTATTTGTTGTTGAAAATACCAGACCGTTTTAAAAATTTCTCATCTTTTGAGATTTACACACATATTATATATATATATATATGTCTGCGACACTACAAACTTTAGACGAATGACATGAAACAAGCTTTATGTGTTTAGTAGGACAAGGTTTATTCATAAAAATTTGATTGAGAAGTTCAAACGCGTGTGGGTTTCATCAACGATTTTCACAAAATTATGTGGCCATGTTTGCTCTTGTTACCGAATTTTTGAGGCTGTGCATAAATATTTTCTGAACTTCCTCAGTCATCTCTTCCGATTCTAGTGGTCGTCAAGATTGTTTGGCCCCTCCACAAACAACCTTCCCCTTTGAACTTTTTGTGCAATTTCCGGAGCGGTACAACAGCTCATGCTTCATTATGAAAGTGAATCTGAGAGATTTTCAATTGTTTTTCAATTTTCTACACAGGCCGTTAAAATTCGATTCAATTGAACAAAAAATTGGTCAAGTTGATAACGATAAATCTTTTGAAATACCCTGTATATGTGTCGATCAGGATAACCCCGCTTCAATAAAGACGCGCTTGTCGAAGTAAACGGCAGGGCTGAAACTAGGGGTTACACTCCTGTCACTTGCTAACCGAACTTGGCAAAAGTATGAAATTTGGGGTGAGTTCTTGACTTAATTGCAATATTTCAATTCGATACACTCTCACGGATGTAATTTCTTTTCGAGATTTTGTGGATGCAGCTGTCTCAGCTATCAACAGCAGCTTCGCTATTTTCTGTCGAATAAGAGGAATTTAAATTTCACGTTGTATGCCAGATTGTTTTTGTTTCGCTGAAACATTTCGGTCGTTGTCCCGTAATAGTATTAAAACTTGCCAAATAGTATTCACTAGCCTACGTTTCATGACCGAATTGACTTAATTTTTTTCGGTCATTTCAAAAAAGTTCGTTCTATGACTCAAAAAACTCAGATGCCAGGGGCTTCAACAGCATGTTAGTTTGGCAAACAGTTTAACTTCATGGAAAATCCCTTACCTACTGTTTCGCGTCTTCAATTCGTTTCAGCAGCCGTTGCTTTGCAGGGATAGACGTGTACGTTGGCGATGGCCGTGCCAAGAAACAGCGTTCAGAAGACGAGCGTTCGAAAAGTCGTCATCAAAATCAAGCAGTAGTACATAAAAAGTTCGTTTCTGTGTGTTCCATTCGCTTGGTGCTGTTAGTGCGTACAGTAGGTGCGCTCCTCAACCTTTCGATGCGTGCGGGCTGAACGCGACATGGGTCGGCAGGTTTTTTTAAAGGTTTGACCTTCGCGACCGTAAAAGAAATTTTTAGAGACCTCAACTATTTCATCTAGATACCGAGGTGGTTGTAAAGCGAGGTTTAAGTGTATTTTGGTGGTGGTTGTGCAGTGAGGTTCTTTTGCATTTTGAGAGACCGTTGGAAGAATTTGAGAGACAGTTTCGGTCCGTCAAAACGTCTTAAAAACACTGTGGGCAGGGAACGAATTCGTAGTGTATCAGCACTTGTCTCCTCCTCCCTGGGGAATCGAAGGATTGTTATCCGGTCGCCCCCTTAAAACCTTTTACAAATTTACAGACTTACAGAAAAACGAAAATGTTGTTTGCGAACATCCTAGCTGTCGCTTTTCAATTTTCACCGAGCTGCTTTCTGAAAAAAGAAGCAGACCTGAGCGCGTAGGCCTACCGATTTTTTGCAAAAGGCAAGTTCCATACAAGCTGCAAAACCTACCGGCACCGCCTGTTTGCTTCACGATCACTTTTTTTCATGGATTTGGACTCACGAGTGACGCTACATCGATTGACGCCAACTGGTTGGCGACATTGATCGAACGTCACTTGCGCTTTGCCTTGCAGGTCTACTCACGCGCGGGAGGATTCCTACGCGAAGGAAGAGTTTGTTAGGAGCAGTAGCAGGAAGATCAAGCCCCATATTGGTAAGTTCGCACATATGAAGTTGAAGTGCAACATTTACAAGTGCGTTTACAGTTCATTTTTCCAGCTTTCCACGATTTGGCCAAACGCCGTCCTGTGCCTGTTTCTAGCATCTAGTTTAGTCATTCGTTCCGGTTATTCCACGGGAGATTCTTACTTGCCAGATGTTTTTGTTGTACAGAGCAGCCCCTTGGTAGCGAACACTGTAGGTCTCTACGCAAACAAATAATAGTCAAAAATGCACTGGATTTTTTCTTTTCAGTTTAATGTGCTCCTTGGGATCAGCCTAAAGTCATATATGAAATGGTTTAATGTAACTCTTAATCTCTATGACTTGCAACATCATTTTGATCCACAGTTAAGAAGAGAAATAGAGAAACGAACAATGTGTTGTCGATGTTGTAAAGTTCGACTAGGATGCAGTTTTTATGTACCGGTATTTATAAATCTTTATTTAATGCTTCGGCGTAAGCACTACTCAACGCATATATGACACAAACACAGAATACAGGCTTCGATGGAAGTTCTTGCGTTCCCAGACACGCGATTTTCAGGAAAATTGACGTATGTTGTTTCTTGTTATGTTGTCTTGCCGTCTGTTGTGCGTGAAGTGGAGGAAAGCGTGCGCGATCACCTGTCGAAAGCCGAAGAGAAGCCCAGCAAAAAGCATAAGCAGCAAAAGAAAGAAAAAAGTGCGTTTCCGTTTTCCTTGTTATCATTCCAAAACAACTCTCAACTAGTGTTAATAAAAATTCAAAACCTGTTGGCGTATAGTTACTACTGTGTAGTCGACAAAGTTGAGTAGTCCAATTGGCGTTTTTTTCTCGTGTGAACACTGCCACTGGTGACTGGTGCTCTTCAATTGATCTTCGTTGCCCGTTTTAATTATGTTGCTTTTGGTTGAATTCGATGTTGCTCGATGACAGCATCCATTCATGTGATTGCGTCATATTACGTTTTTCGTCTCAGTTCTTCTGTCCAGTGGTGATAACGAAGAGATTCATTTGAAAGGGAAGAAACACAGACGGTTAGCAAATGTTTTGGAAAATTTTTGTCACTCCGAACTACATCTTCACCGCACAACTCCCCTTCGACTTAACGTTGTGTTTTTTTGCGAGCCACGTTGCAGTGTATGCGAAATCCGTGGCATCCTGTACGTGTACAAGCGTTTGTGGTGTATCAAGGTTTCCCGCTTCTGTGTTTATTTCACGTATCAGTGAGGCGCTAATGCGTGACAGTGTCTTTTTTAGTGAAAAGAAATCGCAGCCCTTTTCAAAAAATTTTAACGACAGATCTCTGGACATCGTCCTTCGTTAACACAGGCCTCGTTGTGCCGCCGTCAGGCTTTCATGTCAGAGACAATTCAGAAAGGCCATTTTTATGTTTAGTGTGTTTAATAGGAAATCTTTAGTAAATGACTACTTCGCGAACTCGAAAAAGTTAATTTGTAGACTGTTTCAATTTGGATGTTGCTTCTGGAAACGTGAAGAAAAATTGATCCCGTTCTGTTGCGCAAGATCTTCCATTCGCAAATGATGTGCAAGAAAACGTTTTTCAGTGCTCCACCAACAACTTTTTACTGCTCGGAAACACTGATATTTTTATCTAGTAATCAGGGCGAAAGTTTGTGTTTAGGTCTGCTGCTGCTGATAGCAAGTCAAAAAAGAAGATTAGAGATGACGCCAGAAGGAACGACAGATCCTCCTCATACGAAGCTTCGTCCAGGTTAGTCTGGTGCAGTGGTTCTTAACCTTTCCTCTGACACGCCCCCTTTAAGTAATTGTTCCAGCCTCCCATGACAGTCCAAAAGTTGTATAAGCAAATGCACTTATTGGTTAATTTTTTGATCAAACTTTCCATGTTGCAGAGCGCATTAGAGCTTGCGCCCCCTTTGAAAACTTTTGGCACCTCCCTGTGGAGGCGCTTCTCCCCCCCGGTTAAGAACGACTGGTCTAGTCATTCTTTTTCTATGTAGTTTCAGAAAGTAAAGATAAAATGTCGTGCTACCATTCGGCCATTACATGAATTATTTGTCTATTTTGTGTTGTGCTCGTTTTACTTCGACTAACAGGCCAGGTTTTGTTTTAATTTGCTGGCACTCACCACGTAACTTAAACCAAAGGCGGTTCTGCATGACTTACCTGTTTGCAAAATACTTTTCATATCCAGGGATTCCACGCTGTGTTAAAATATTTGTTGCTTTGAATTGCATTGATAGTTTTTTTTCAAAACCTGTTCCTTTTGTGCAAAAGTTGTTACAAGCTTATTTGAATGATTTATTTTGCTTTTCGTTCTTATTGTCACGAGGTGCAACATCATGCGTCTAAGTTCGAATTAAACGTATGCTTACAAGCCGGATATGCAAAGAGTGCGCTGCTTGGAAAGCCTGAAATCCTGCACGGACGAGACTGCCTGGGCTTCGCAGATAGTGCCACGTACTCTCCTGACTTGTGTCATATTTATCGAATTTAGAATCACAGTAGCAATGACGTTAAAGCAGGAAATCCTTCAGAGACGGCCGACTGCATTTAGCGTGCAGTGCCACTAATTTGGTGTGCTCTTTTCTATAGCAGAGTAACTTGAGAGTGTCAATCTGTAGAATTTAATAAAACTAAATAAAACATTGTCTGTTACAAAAGTTTTCTTAATTGGCAGAAGTTGGTAAACGCTCAGTTATCACGAATAATCGTAATGGAAGCGTTAAACCTTTCGTTTTTTGCGGTTCGAAAGTAGTAGTTCAAATGTTAATAATGCACATACTATGTCTACGCGGAAGTGCAATCCTTCAAACGCTTTTTCTTAATTGGGAATCTTATCGAGGACGTGACTGGAGCTCTTGGCGTTTACTAAAACAATTGAAACATTAATGAAACTAACGCATAATTAAAGCAGCACGATGCATATCGATTCTTCATATTCCCACCGTCAAATTTATGGAAGATGTGGTTTTAACTTATCTTGTTCGCTCGCTTTGAAACAAATGGAAGTGAACTTACACGCAGATCCGAGATGTGCAGAGAGGTCAATATCAAAGTTTTTCACTCACAGTTTTTCTGGAACATTTTGCCTCACGTTGTTTACGTGCTGTTATGTTGGCCCTGCCAATCAAAAATGACCACGGGCCACGGCGCTGTTGCTATGATTGTACGTAGACTTCTTTGCTTTCTTCAGCGAGAGAGAGACGAGAGAACCGAAGAAAAAAGCGAGAGACATCATTCGTCAGTCTCCCGCTTTCCGTAGATCGAGTTCTGCGTCCCCAGGGCTAAAGAAAAAGTATAAAGACTATGAAAAGTACACCAGGTAACCACCATGCATGCAGTTTAGTAGGTGACTGGAATGACATGCTACTGTTTGGAAGTTGCGTCCCAAATCCGGATTTAAGTCCTACAGATCAATCGAGTGGAAATGGAATGAATGCGATGTCGAATAATGCTTGCAGTTTATTGTTGATCAACTCCCGTTTCTCGCCTTCAATTTATTCAAGCGTCGTCATGATCCGACGTGCCCGCAGCATTGGAAACCCCGTCGATTAAGACAGGGGTCGGCAAACACCGGGCCCTGGCCCGGTGCCGGTCCGTGAAGAAATTGTTACCAGGCCGTGCGGAACCAAGGCCAAACTGGTTCAAAAGTGACTGGAACGACTAACAAAAGGAACACACTGCGGGTGCCATTGGCTAGCGTAATCCCTCCAGGTCGGGGCATCTTATTACGGCAAGGCAAAGCCAGATCTCTCACTGAATCAGTGCCATGATGACTTACGAGTTGTAATACATTTGCATGTGCCAAGCATTATTTTTATTGAGGGCCCGTGCGCAAAATAGTGCCAGGCTGGAACCGGTCCGCAGTGCGAAAAAGATTGTCGACCCCTGGATTAAGGGGTACCGTTGTTTAATATTATTGATGTGGACCTGCGTCCGGCTCGATGCACATTCCTTTGCAGTTCCTTCGTTGGTTCTGAAGTGCACTTTGATGACAATCGGCGTCTGTGCCATAACGTCGTAGTACAGAGAATTTGCTACTGTTGTGTGAAATACCATTTTTCATAGTTTCGTTGGCGTTGTTGCGTGCATCAAAACAGCAGTTAAACAAGAAATTTGTTCGTTTCGGTATCACCAAAAGGTTGGTTATTAAAAGTATTGGTCATCAAACAGAATGAATGCTTTCGTTCTGTACAATCGCTTTTAAGGGAAGCTGTGACCAAAACTCGCTTAACGTGATCGCTTATTTTGGATTGAAAAATTGAAAGGAGCGAAGCACCTACCGTGTGTTGCGCCTACGTGTAATGATTATGTCATGACATCTAATTATTCTGATTTCTCCGCCGACAGCGACCAAGAAGGCAGCCAGGGCGAGACGAAGAAGAAGGCGAAGTGGAAAAAGAAGAAAAAGAAAAACGCAGACGAATATGCGATTGGTTTTCACAAGAAAAGCAAGGAGGAGATTCTTATGGTAAAATGAGCCGTTACTTTATTTTTATGTGTAGATCAAAGATAAATCCTGAAAAGTAGTGTCTTAACGTAAAAGTCTTGTTCTATACGTACGTTAAAAAATAACCTCGAGATGTTGCACGGTTCTTCCTCAAGGGTGACACTGAAGAAAGTCCCAGAGCCAAGAAAACAAAAAAGAGAAAAAGGGCGCGTGAGGAAACACCATCAGAAAGCTCGGGTAGCGAAGAAAAACCAGTCAAGAAGTCTCGGCACTTGGAGAGGTAGGTCGAGACTTGAGAACAGTTAGCAATCAATATTGGCTAAGGTGGAATCGGTGAAAGCGACAAAAAAAACGTGACTTTATTCCAGAAACAGCTTTACCGTCCTGACTCACGGTGATTAGTAATGTTTTCGAAGGTTTTACTTGTGCTGGATTTCCCGCCTTGCGTCATAACGCAGTTAAGTTCGCCATGATACTTTTTCTAGAGAAGTGGTTTTCAACCTTTTTTGTACCGCGACTCATTATAGCAACCCACTATAACCCAACGACCCCATCTGAAACTCAAATAAAGCAAATGTAATACTGATGCGTATAAAATATCTACTCGCGACCCCTCCAAAAATGGTTCACGACCCCTTCGAGGGTCGCGACCCCGAGGTTGTTCTGGAGCGAGCATTATAACGAATCGAAACTGTGTCGAAACCAGTAACAACGTTGAGAGGATAGCTCATTTCGCTTTTGTTTTTGGTTCCGACCAGTCTTTGCGTTCAATTTGTTGCAGCTGCAATGTTGTGCAAAATGTGTGCTACGCTTCTTTGTCGCGCTGCAGTTCTAATGACCAGCAATGACTTTTTGAGTACTGCTTTTTACAAGTGTGCGCAAAAGAGTGGATAGCGCCCCGGCTGGGCTTTCGTTTAATTTCTGTTAAACAAAGCACGTGCAAGAGGAAAGGCACGTTTGACTGTCTTTATTCTAACCCTTTGCGCAAAAGTCAGACGTTGTGACTCACATGCCGACATTTTCAGTGAGCTTGTGCCACGACTCTGAAAGTTTGAGGCGTGGTTTAGTTTGAAGGTATCAAGATAGTAGATTAAGATCCACTCAGTCATGCGTGAAACGCGACGAAACAAGAAAAAAACGTACACAAACGAAAACTGCACGAATTCGACCCGGGAACCCAAGCGAATAGAGCACCAGAGTACCAATAAAAACACGGAATATTCTGGTGTTGGAAAAGAATAACCCCTGCTTTCTTTGAAGAAACATTGTCAAGGATGTCGGCATGCCAGGTCTAAAAACCTGAGACAAATCGTAATTTGTTTTGCACACTTTTTCGAAAGATGGTTTAAAAAGAAAGTTTTCCGATGTAATATTTTGTTGTGAAATGCTTTGGCTTTGTGGCAAACAAAAGCATGTTAGGTGAACGGAAAGGTGATATCTCCTGTGTTAATAAATTTCACCGAGAAGTTCAAGTGCTTGCCACGTCTGATATGAACGGCAGTTGATTGTCATGTACTGCTGCACATGCCGCGTAACCTTCCTCCCCATGAATGCAACGCCTCCTGGTCATGTATTGCATTTGTTCTATGCAGCGAGGTGGAATGGAAAGCTGTAGACGAGGCAGAGAAAGGTCGAAAGCGAGCGAAGCGCGAATACTCTCCTGACCGACATCGTCTTGAGCGCGAGGTGAGAGCGCGCAGGTCTCCCACTCCTCCTCCTCCTCCTGCGGAGAAGCTTCTTTCACGTCATCTTCCTCACCAGCAACATGGAAGGAGGCCGGACAGCCCCGGGAGTGGTTCTTCCCGTAGTGAAAGGTACGTTTAGCTGCATGAGACTACTGTCAGGGGCGCTTGGGCAACGATCGAGGTACTTTGCTAGTGAATCGTCCGTAAAAGTAGTGCCGAAGTAAATACATAAATAGGAAATCTCATCGCATGAACGATGAAAATCTGAATGCGCTTGCTGGTTAACATGAATTAATTGTAATTCAAAGAGTTGTGATTTTTTATTTTCTGTGAAAACGTTATACATAATGGGACTTTCGTCATGCTGAGTGCATGCCTACGCCAAAAGAATTTGTTCCTCGGATGTTACTTGTTTGCGTGGTGGTTTGAATCGAAGCTGGGTATACTCTACGGGGTTCATACAAGCGTTGAAGGTCATTAATTGGAAATTTTGAGAGCTTAGCTCAGAATCTGCTGCATGTTTCTGCAGCGTGCTTTTGGCTGACTTGTGGGAGACTGTGTGACTTCCTTCAGTTGTTGTTTTCCACTTCCATGAGCTGCATGGTGCACGTGTAATGTCTGGCTGGTTGCATCAGCAGTTGATTTTTGAATGCGTTGAAACAAGCAGCTGAGATTGAATGGCAGTGACTGCACAGGATGGTTTCAACAGATATGTCCCTCAGAGTTTGACTGAGGACTTTGACCATGAGCAGTTACGGCTTGCCTCTGAAAAAAACTCTAGCCGCTGCGCTTTTAAACGTTACAGACTGCAAGTACGTGTCAGAATCAAAAACTTATATTTGAAGGTTCAGAAGGTTGTTGAGTATAAAAATACTTTGTTGAGAACAACACTTTTGCAACTTCAGTTAACAAAATAACATATCCTGATGCTGCTGCACAGATTATGCAGATCTCAACACATCAAATTTTTAACTTTATATATTCCAGCAGCATAAAAACATCATGTGCTCAGAAAAGCTTTGCATGATATGCAAGAAGTGTTTCTGCGACTTCTAAGCTAATCTATGACATGTATGAAAAACTAGTACGGTTAAGAAATACATCTGGGTGAACATTTAAATCATACGATCCTTATCATTTTTAAAACAACTGAACTAACAGCGTGTTGCAACCTCTCCGGTGGCGTTGCGTTGAATGTGCGGTTCACCACGAACAGAATGTGCGCGAAGAACAACACCCATGTATATGTGGCGCGAACAAGCAATAATAGAGTGATCGTGGCGTGTAATCTCTGGTGATACTAACGATGTAACGTAGCAACAGCGTATGCGAAGAGTGATCGCGGGGCGTGATCTCTATTGTTGCTTGCTGCCACAGTGTGAAGCTTTGCGCGCTTGCCGCTCGGGCTTTTCGATCGCAACAAGTGGGTCTTCTTTTCTTGACAATAAAATTGTGCTACGTTTTGCTTTCGATTATAAATACTTATTGGCTGTCATCAGTACCAGTCATAGTCCTTGTACAAAACATTTTTGTCTGATGTTGTGATAATAAGTGCCTGGCATTTTGTTGTGCATCCAAGAAAACATTTAAACCTTCGTGTATGGGAGTTGCTTCTGCCAAATGTCATGAAAAGTTGGCTGCATGAAAACAACTAAGTGTGCAGACCAAACCATCACACTCCATCAGCTGCTTTTTCCTGGCACATCAGCACAGTTCAGAGAAAATGTTAGCTTGTCAAATGCAGATGCGCACTCAGCAAAATCTATTTTTAGTGTCTAGTTTCTTAAAATCGCAGTGTTTTTACCAGCGCAGTTTGTGAAAGCAAAAAAATACACAACTGTTTGTTCGTGACTGTTCGACTGCATGCCAATAGTCATTAAAAACGGTAAAAAATTCATTAGAAACCCTTGAAACAGTCATTAAAGTTTTGATTGTAACTTCGTATGAACCCTGCTTGAGCAGAATTCTGATTTCGGATGAAACCACATGTTCATGTACGTATTTGTTTATTTGCCCAGCTCGATAATATAACTTTTCATCAGTTGTTCAGTGACACGTGTTTGCTTCTTACCGCAGGTCAGCAGAATTCCGCATCTGTCGAAGATGTCGTATTAAAAAAAAAACACTTCCTGTTTCTCGTGACACGTAACCCACATTTTCCCCTTTCGTCAGCAGACACAGCAAGCACCCGATATCGAAGCCACCGCCCCCTCTGATGAAACGCACGTCGGGGGGTTCGATGGATCGCGAGCACTTCAAGCCGGTTGCCCACAGCTCGCGCGAGCGCCATCGCGTGGTCGGCGGTGGTGAACCGCCATATAACAAACCTATGGTGTATCGCGTTGACCTTGACAGAGAAGATGACAGGTGAGTTGTGGATGGTGTCTGTCTGGCGATGATGCTTGGCGAAGCACGTGAAGTACTTTTTGTTTTTATATTTTCTTTGAGATGTAAACGTACGGTGATAGCTCAGTGGCAGAGTGTTCGCCTCTCAATCGGAAGGTTGAGTGTTCCACACTGAGTGACTCGTCGTAGCGCATCTTGGGCAAGACCGTTCACCCCCCCCCCGCAGGAAGCAAAATTCAGGCTTCGACCTGCCGCCAATTGCCGTCAGCAAAAAACTAAAATAGGTCGCAGCTTCGTTTCTGTTTTTCCGCAGTTTGTTTGTTTCCAAGCATTGCGTGTGGTGTTCGGCGCCGCAAATGTCCAGTTCAGCACTTAACGCTTTCCGTCGCGTTAGCTGTTCTGTAATCTTGAAGTTTCGTGCGACATTAAACCATGCAGTCTAGTCTAACGTCTTGTGCCAAACTTCCCGTTGCTCGTTATGTGGTGGTGGTACACTAATTGTAACTATCACACAAAGCTGCTACAGCACCAGTTCGAAAGCTTGTGTAAATCTCCTGATGGCCGGTTTCTGAAACCGTTGACATGATTTCTGAAGGTTGCGCATTTAACTGTTATCTGTTTAATCTGAATTTCTCTGGATTCAAACTCAGATGACGATTTATCGGTTCGCGCTTTCACTATACACTATGCACACGCCGTATCGGTAATTTGTTGTTGGCTTTTACTGTACGCCATGCATACGCCGTATCGGTAATTTTGGACACATCGGGAAGCAGTGTGATTGCCATTTACCGGCGGCAAGTGGTGACTCTCAGTATATAGCGCGTTCAAAACTGTTTGGTTTCATTCCAGGCGAATGCCCCCGGACATGCGCCCTGACAGGCAAATGGACAAATACGCCCACGAGGACCGCGGGCGCCGCCCCCCCGACGACTTCCAACGATATCCAGACAAGCGGACTGATCGTCGGTTCGAACACGAGCCGCCACCCCCGCGCCACGAGCCGCCGGTCATCCAGCGATTCGAGGACAAGCCCCCTGTTCGACGCATGGATCGCTTTCCGGCAGACGAGCGACGGCGCCCTGACGACCGCGACTTCCCGCCCAGGGACCGGCCTCCTTCGCTGGAGCGAAGAGTCGACCATCACGTGATCAGGCACGATCACGGAAAGCCGGAATGGAAACCGCAGCGTGTTGATCATCGCGGTGGAAGAGGGGGAGAGTACAGAGATGTGGTGGACGTCAGACACTCCCCCAACCGAGGCAGAAGGTGAGTTTGTGATCTTCAAAGCTGTGTGCTAGAAAGAATCTTTCGGTTTCGAGGGTTGTTCGCGTTGTGGGTTTGTTTTGGTCGCCATAGTCGTGCAACGTTGAGGCAGTGTTTCCACTTTGCAGTAGCCTTATTTTTAACTTCTTGACTGGCGCTATTTCAGTTAACTGCTTTCAGGCACGTTTTCTACATAATTTTTAACGGTAAAGTGTGCTGTTATTGCGAGAAGTGAAAACAAATTTTATGCCAATGTTGTTTAGTTCTAACGTCCAACCCCTTTTGTTTGTGCCTCGAAAATAGCCGAAAATGCTCACGATCAGCCTGATAACATCTTGTCTGTAGTTGTTTAAAGATCAGGATCAGCGAAGCGTACAAAAATCGCATCAGCGTAGCGTGCAGTTTTATGCCCGTAGCAAAAATTGGGTTATCTCACGCTTGCCCATATTTGTCTGCGTCTTCGTTTCGATAAGACCCTTTTCTCAATCTGCCAGAGGACAACTGAGCAATATCTCGGCAGCACGCCACCCAGCAAAAAGGTTTAATGTAAAGCACAGACTGGCCTGGTGTAGGATCTTTTTCAAAGTGAAGTTGAACTCATCCAGCAATCGCTATCTGCAGAAGTTGGATTTTACCGTTGTCATATTTTCACTCTGCTTCATCTCTTTCGTGAAAAATTGTTTAGAGCTTTATCGCAGCATTATCCAGTAATTATAGAGCAACTCGCTACTAGCGTGATTATGTGTTGAAAGATGTATGTTTTATTGGTACCAATTATATTATTAACTTTGCGTCCTGCGGAAGCTACAGCTTCACTCAGTAAATCTGCTTCTGATACATAAGTGGTTATGTATGGTAATTAGTTTGATTATAAAACATTTACTAGTCTTGGTGCTTTTGAGCTGAGCGCATGTCTTGTCAAGACGCCAATGCCTGCGTAGCAAAGTGCTCGCCTGCAACGCACTCGTTCGAAGGTTTGCTGTTAACTTACACTTAGAATCCTTAGCGTATAACCTGCAGTGGTTCCCAACCTTCTTCACCCATCTCCACTTAATTACCTCTAAAATCATGATTTCCCCCTGCGGTGACGTATATATATATATTATGATATAATAAGTACACTCCGTTTCAGCTAAGAAGCTCAAAACTTCAATGCCTTGGTTTAAACAGGGCTTGGACCCAGACTTCGCCAGTCGGCCTCAATTAACCCCTTAAAAATCAAATTTCCCCTGGTGACGCACACGCCCGACGTTGAGAACCACTGGTTTGCAGCGTTCGATATAATCGTTAAACAACGCGCAGGAGATCCCCCCCACCAGTTCCTGGCGATCGGCGCCTCCCCCCACCGCCGCCTGCCGAGTACGACGAGCGTCGTCACACACAGCGTATTTCGTCATGGGTGGATGGACGCGACGGCGGAAAGCTGCGAATCGAAACAAGGGAACGACACTTCTCCAAGGAGCGCTGGCCTGCCGATGATCGCCGGCCGGGCTTGGTGGAGGAAAGAGCTCCAGACGTTAGGTATGCTTTACTGGTTTCGCAAATGAAGTTGAGCGCCTTGCGCAGTGTTTGATGTTGTGTGTTGTATGGATGATTGATTTGCCCAATCGTTGGTTCTCGTACTTTGTTGCAGACCCGTTGTGACTCTTTTGAATGTTATATTTTTAACGAATTTCCTCACATACACGTCTCAACGAATTCTTTCAAGCGTTTGAGCTAAACTTCACGTTTTGCATTGAAATACTCCTTAATCACTAAGTGGTCTAAAATACCTGTATTTCAAAATTTAGCAACGGCCTCTTGGCTAACTTTTGCACGAGTCTTTTTTCTACGTTGTGACTAATGTTCTGTTCATTTGCATTTTCGTTTTTTGATACACCAACTATCTTGGGTGCTTTATGTTAAAGCAGTGGTTCTAAACGTTTTTGGCCTATGGACCATCGTTCAAAAAAATATTGGTGGACCACTTTGCCAAGCTGACACCTCATGAACAGCTAGTCGAAACTGTATTGCATAAACTGCATTGTACATAGAACTCTCTGTGAACCGCTAGAAATTCCAGGAGGACCACTGGGGTTTCACCTGAACCACGTTGAGAATCGCTATGTTAAAGCGATGGAAAATGTGTTTCAGCTTTTTAACGTTTTTTTTACATTCTGACAACGTCAGATATAGATACTTAATTTAGGAAAGGATTTCGTTTTCGGGCATCGAAAGAATGTTTCATTAATAAAATTCAAGTCGATTAATCGGCGTTATGGGCTGATTACAAAGTTCGATAGTGGGTCATTTTCATTCCAGGTACAAACCTGCTTACCCTGTTAGTTCTTCCATTTCATTCTACTCCTAGCGTCTTGAACACTCGCGTATTTTTGTGGTTGTCGGTGTTTTAGACGGTGGGCGGTGAAAAAACGTTGTGCTTTTTCAAATTTTGACTCCGTCATGCTCGACTTGCGGCATATTCATCCTGTTCGGTTAGACTAGCAATTTGTGAAATATATTATTCCAGGCACAGATTCGTACATAGTCGCGCACGCGCTTTTTTCAAACCGTCCTTTTCCGGTATGCCAGACATACAGTATGCTGTTTCGAACGGAATCGACTTTCCCACATTCAGCAGCGCTCAGCTTGACTTTATCTGCAGTTTTATCGTCAATCCTAAAGACAAACTGTGCATGTATGTGAAACACGCTGTCAAGGCGGTCCTTTGCTGCGCGGCATGACACGGTAGCTTGGTCCGTGTCGCAAGGTGCAAGCTCGACCCAGTGGTAGGGTCAAGTCCCGTCTGGAGTAACCACGATATGCTGTTTGTTTCAAATGCACCGGTGATCTGTGCTCGCGCACTTCTAAACAGAGACTTCTCAAAAATCTGTATTGTGTCTCAACAACATCGCTATTTTTACTAATGGCATGTCGCGAGATATGAAGTGCTTGGCAGTGGTGCGAGTTTGAAATATATACTATATGCAGGATTTTTTAAGGAAAATATTAGGTACCCGGTATGGATCTGTAGGGACCCGATTTTATCTGATTCTAGGAACCCGCTTTTCAATTCTAGGGACCCATAAAAAACCCTGGTTACATGTTTTCGAAGACCAGACATTCAGCCTTTAACTTTCCCGCTTCGTCAAACACCATTTTGTTCCGTTCCAGGTACAAAGCCACAAGTCGTCGAAGCGTTTCTCGGGACAGGGGGCATTTTCCGGACAAGCGGGGCTCCCCAGCCTCATTTGGCACCTATCGCGAAGTGAGGAGGAGCAACGCGCATCACCCACGTCACGAACTCGGATTGGAGGTCACCATCCGTGACGACGGGAACAGAACCAGCGTCGATTACGACAAAGGTGCCAGGTAAGTTGTGGCGGTGTTCTACTCGCGAAGAATCTCGTTCTGCAAAAGTGACGAGAATATGAAGCGCGTCTGTTTATTTCAGGTAGTAAATGCTCTTTTGTGCCCGATGTGTAGGAACATCGTTGTGGTAGTCGATAATTACTGTAATTAACCTGTACTTCTGATATGTCCCGGGACTCGTCCAACCTTTTGGATCAACCTAATTATCGTACATTCTGTGTAGATGTGGAGCTGTAACTTCGCTCCATTTTCTGCATTCAACATGGGTTTTAAGCCCTAAAAATAGCAAGATTTTCAGATACTAGTCACGACTGTTTGTAATCGAACCATACAGAGCAGTGAAGTGAATATGCATCGAGAAATTTTGCTCTTTCCAAGCATCGAATATGCTGGAATGGTACAGTGTTTGCAGACATGCAGTTTGTAGTGATTCCTGTTCTTCTGTTTATGTCGTTGTCATGAAGAAAGCCGCATGTTTCTCCTGCGAGGGTTGTTTCGTCATACGATGCATCGAGGTCACGTGACCGTGGACCTCCGCCACCACAGGTTTCCAAAATGAGAAGAGAAAGAGACGACTCTCAGTCGCGAAGGTTATTTTCAAGTTATGCTTCTTATTTACGAAGTGAAACCGAAGGAAAATCTTGCTTCTAAACGTGGACGCTCGCAGTTCAGCTTTTCACTTACGTCAAGTAAAAGTCGTGGGAAGCGTGTTTTCTCTTCCCAATAAATTTTTGTGGTTTTTGAAGCGGCAACGGTTGCTTGCTAAGCAGCGGAAAAGAGAACCTATTCGAAGTCGAACACCTTCACAGTCCACCCGTAATGCAACTGATTGCACATTTTAAGTCAGTTAGAAACTTACAACACTGCGGCTTGGAAGCTTAGCCGCGATAGTGGTACTTGTAAACCTCGCGTTTAAGCGTTAGTGTAAAGCGCACCACCTTCAAACAAACAGAGTAAGACGTCTTGATCATTTTTTAAACCAAATGTGGAACTACATTCTCGAGTATGCTTGTCTCGTTTTCTCGCTCCAGCCGTGCATTCCATGCAACACAAAGTCTTAATGTGTCCACCGCTGTGATAAGAAAAATCAAACTCTCTTCCCCAGATCCGAAATCATGAAGCCTCTTCACCCCCGCGACCGGCCTGAGGAGGGCCGGTATCACCCCAGGCCAAAGGAAAACTTTCCACTTCGGGATATTTCGTCAGAGAGGCCACGGCCACGCGACTTCCCCCCGAAACCCCACGACAAGCCCCGAAGCTCTTCGAGGTACTCTCTTAGGTTTCGTCTGGTAATGTTTTACAATTTTGCAAGTTTTGTTCCACTTTTCAAGATATTGCTTTGTGGTGTGCTTGAAAAACAGTGTTTTTTGTCTTTTCCTGCGATTTCCACGCGAGGAAATTTTCGATTCCAAGAGAAACACACTATCAGTGTTTGCACAGGTTTCACGAGAACTGTGATAAAAACCTTTTTTGTGCGTTGATGTAGACATCGATTTTCTGCTCCTTTAAGGTCGCGATTATATTTTTGCGAGCTTTTAGAAAACTTTGTTACTCGGTTTCCAGGCACGGTTCTGGGCTGTCAACAAAGAAATGTGGTGGGTCGTGTCGAATGGCTGAAAATAAGCTTTCGCTACCGGTGAAACTTGAATCACCTCATGCTGTGCCAATGTTCTTTTGGTGTCAGTGGTAAACGCCGTTTTTGGTTCATGTGTGATGCTCTGATAACAGATACCCATTTTTTGCGCTCGGTGCATTATCAAATAACGGATGCCTCCCTCTGAAAGGGATTCCCCCCTCTAATAACGGATGTGCCTCTGTGATAACGGATACCCCCTCTGATAACGGATACCCCTTCTGATAACGGATGCCCCCTCTGATAACGGATGCCCCCTCTGATAACGGATGCCCCCTCTGATAACGGATGCCCCCCTCTGATAACGGATGCCCCCCTCTGATAACGGATGGCCATTTTTTTCTACGCTCAGCGAATTAAGCATTCGATTCAGTTGCAGTAAAGGTCTCACAAATCAAGATTTTCATTGTTCATCCGGATTTTTTTCTTGCTAAACGTTACTGGCTGTTTGAAGCGAAAGGTCTGCGGTGTGGAGAAAAATAATTCCGAAGCCGAATTCCTTTTCTGTTTCCGTGTAGCTACCGACCAGATTCTGGCAAACCCCTCAAACGCGAAAAGTTACGAACCCCAGGGGACTTCGACCGTGCGCGGGCCTCAGCGTCTCGAAGCTCGACTCGCTCACCTGGCCGCCAGAGGCACTTCAGTCCGCGTTCTGGCCTGGACAAGCACGCCAGGAGGCCGTCCAAGGCAGGAAAAGGCGACAAAGTGGACGTTGGTGAGCACTGGTCGGGCGGTTGTTTGTTTTTCAGCTTTGATTCTTTGGGCGATTTTTTTTTTTTTGATGGAAATCGCTAAAGTTTGGGAAAAAATCTGTTTCAGTTCCACGCACGCTGGCGAACGTTGTGTTTGTAGCAAGTATTTTTATTTGTTTTTCAGCGTCAACGCGCCGTGACCGTGTGCAAGAATTTGATAAATGCGACAGGTGCAGGCCTGTAGCCAGGTTTTCAGATTTGGGGGGCAAAATACATTTTCAGAAGGCAAGATTTTTGTCTTATTTATGTGTTTTAATGAAAGGAATTCTGGGCGCAACAGAGTTTGAGGGGCAATGCCCCAGAATGCTCCTCGTGACTACGGGCCCGGTCAGGTGTGAAGAAGGTATCCCGTCAAAAATTTTTTTGCGAGCAGACGAGCCACGGGCAGACTTTGCGGTTCTCGCACAAAGTCTTGTTGATGGCGTACGAGCCTGCAAGCCATGGCGGGCCTGATGAGCTATGGGTCAGTTTTCGAAGCACATGTTACGGTTGTGAACTTTCGGTGACCTTGTGAACTTTTGGTGACCTTACTTCGCTCTTACTGCACAGATTCGAAGAAATCTGATCGGCAGAAAACGTCAACCGAGAAGAAGCCTTCGTCGAGCAAGAGCAGCAAAACCAAGAAAGTCGAGGAAACGAGTGAGTTCCAACTAGTTGTCAAAGTTCTTGTCAGAAGATGAAACCATTTAGTTGCTGTAGTTTGTGTGTGTTTTCTGTTGAGGAAGCCGATGCCAGAGTCGCCGAAAGATACGCTCGAAATAACTTTGGCCATCGAACTTTGGCTCGAAATAACTTTGGCCAATCATACGCTCGAAATAACTTTGGCCATCGACCTTTTTTCCCGTCCGAAGTGCTTAAGGTCTTGGCCCAAACTGGCCGCTGTTTGAAAACTCTGACCTGTCAATTCACTATCGGACACCAAATTGTCTAGGCCAGCCAGCCGGTGACGTAGTGAGAATTGGGAGGTTGTTTTTCTCGACAAGGTTTGATGGAAAGTTTGAAGTTTTTTACACACGATTGTCTCAAACGCAATGCATCCTGCTTTGTTAGGCAATGTCGACATCGCTCGGGCGTATTTATATCCACTTAAGTGAATAAAAGATGTCTCGTTTCGTGGAACCAAACAGATGCTTCAAAAATTCCTCGGTTTCTTCGCCAGCAGCGCTGCGGACTGGGGAGGACCAAATGTGGAGTGGGGGGAAGCAACAACTGACTCTGGGACTTCATTCTCTGTGCTAGCAACAACCTTGCTGGAATGTCCATAACGGTACCAGCATAAGTCAGGCTCAACTGGCTTTGTACTGGTGTCGGACGGTTCCGCTTCAACAAGTACACATGGGGGTCTGGCTCCATCAACGGCCAGCTACTGTGGCGCCGAGGAACACACCATAGATCATGCTGTCCTGAAGTGCCACAAAGACCTCTTGATGGATTATATCGTCTGGTGGTTTTTAATGATGGAACTAAAAACTGGTCTCTATTCATGGCCTGAAGTCTAACTTGTTTGAGCGGTATGAGCAAAGATCGATAAGAAGGGAGCTCGCTACGATGAAGGCAGACAATTCCCGATTGCAAAGGGTTGGTCGAAAGAGAAACGCCTGTCTTTCTTGTTCACAGAAGCTGCCGACGTACTGGAGGTGGACTGGTCCGGCATTTCGTCTCTGGATGGAGAGAAAACGGAACCGAAAACTGAGGAAGCGTCGAACTCGGTTCTTCAGAAGTTCACGCCTGGTGCGTGAGATTGCGTTGTGATGCCAGTCAAGTTGTCACTGCGCGTGTGGTTTTTCCCGTTGCGAGCTTACTTTTTCCGTGCTACTAGTGGCTAAGCATTTCATCTCAATCTGTAGCGTGTGTTGCAAATGCAGAACACTTTCCATCTGCATGGCACTCGATTCATCATCTGATGCTGGGTTTAAGAAAACCGAATGTTTGTTGGACGTAAAGTGTTTTGCAATTTCTCGGGGCAACACGCGTTTGCAAGAACAGCATGGCTTTTCACTTTTGTTGCTGAGTATTCACTTCTGGGTAAATTTAAGGCGCTAGTTATAACTGTGGACAGTTCTAAAGAATTGCCGCCATGGCCCTGAATGTAAGCGGACAATTTTTTGGTGATTTGCAATATGTTATGTAAGCGGTTGGGAAAGCACGTTGAGAAAAACCTGGTGGGGACTTTTAATCGGCAAACAAGAGCGCTTCTATGCAAACGAGGATGTTTTTGCCCCTTTTTTTCACGTTTTCGATTAGAAAATGGTAAAACGTCGCCGAAGGTGGTATAATTTCAAGAACCACCTCCCACCAAAACCTTCGGAAATTAAATGTTAAATATATGCGCTCTCGTTTGCATAGGTGCTTTGAGCTTGCCTGTGCAATTAAAAGCTTTCAAATCGAATTTTAGGGAGTTTGCTGAAAAGAACAGTTTTTCGAATGAAGTGAGTCAATCCTCCATGCGCACCTGATCTGCGTCTTTCCCACTATTCGGTTCAAGTTCAAAGCTGGCGAAACACTTTAACGCAGACGCCGTTGCTTTCCAGGGAATGTGCTGCTGAGGATGGGCGTGTCGAGCCGGCTGCTGCCTCAGAGTGTGCTGGACAAGGTGGTCGCCAAATGCAAGGAAGCAAGTGAAGGTTTGTGACCGACACGTTCTCTTTACACGAGAGGCTTGGAAAGCAAAGGCGACATTTCAACTACTTGCCTGACAGATTCGTCGCCGTAGAGAGTACAAAACTGCACCGTTTGCATTTCTCCTGTTTCTTTCTCGCCAAGACGTTTCGGTCATTTGTCCCCTAATAGTGTCAAAACTCGCCGAAACAATATTCACTATCTAACGTTTTCGTCAGGACCGACTTGAATTAATTTTTCGGACCGACTTGACTTAATTTTTTTTCGGTAATTTCAAAAAATAATTCGGTCTATGACCGCAAAAAAAACCAGATGCATTCAGTTACACGGGTTATAGCTTTACGGCGTCTTACTGCACTGTACGTTACTCGCTTAACGTTATCTAGCTTTTCGGTAATGATGACCCGATAACGGTGCGACATTGGATGCTTGGTGTTCAGAAACCTGCCGCTATATCAAAATCGTTCGCTGTTCCAGACCATCCGCTCGTCTTTTATCGTGGTCTGGGCGCCCTCAATCGCCGTGAAGCTATCCGGCGATCGGCACAGATGAACATTTTCTCATCGCCCAAGACGGGCGTGACGTCACGGCTGACGTCATACACCGACGCCAGATTCCGGCAGCGCGCTCTGGGAATCGACGGGGTTCGTGTAATATTTCATGGACAGTGTGCTTGCTTGTTTTCTTGCCTGTCTTGAATCAACAATATCTGACCTCATTTTGCAAATTCGCTTTTTGCGCACTCGCGTCACTTTTGGTTGAAAAATATTGAAATACGAAATATTGTTTTATTTTCTGTTTGATTTTTGCTTATTTTGAACGCAAACTTCAACTTTGCTTATCATCGATTCCGTATGAGTTTTTACGTTGCTAGGAAACAAGCATTAAAAGTAAACAAGCCTCGTGCGTCACAACATAACTGGTGCGCAATAACTTGAACTTGAAGGGAACCAAACGCGTTTTTATCCAACTCTTCTAAGAAACGCAATTGTTGACTTAGCCGCTATCTATCAAAAGGAACCGTTTCACAGCCAAGGATGAGACACTATGATATTTGTAGAGTATACTTTTCGACTACAGAAGATATTATCAGCTCCTATTCAAATAGAATCGTTGATTGATGAAGTTGTAGATATGGCAGGACTGCTGTGGAAGCTCAACTTTTTAAGTTTTTCGACCTTCGCAACCGAATTCAAGGGTGATTTGGAGTCGTGCTTCTAGTTACGTTATTCTCATTTACTTGTCTGCATGCAGATGTAAAGTGGTAGACTGGATGGTGTATTATTCAAACTTGACCTGCCTCTCGGCGCCTTGAACGTAAAGGGTAACGACTAAATTATGAAAATATTTTCGGTCAGTTGGAAAAGGATTCCCTGTTTGGGTTTTCGTTGCCGACACATTTTGGTTTCGACCCATCCTTACCAACCACGCGCCACTTAAACATCCGCGCATCGTCTACTCGTTTGCGCTGCGATTCTACCTCAAGCGCCGAGCGTGTCGTTTTGCTTTTCTAGGATCTGCGGATTCCACTCATTCCTCCACAAGTGATCAACGCGAAAACCTACTCCGCCTCAATCAAGCACTACCTGAACAAGACCAAGACCGCCATCGAAGTACAGTGACGACGAAAGTGCGCCCGCCGCCCACTGGCTGTGATAGACTTACACGAAAGCTTGAGTCGTTCCATTTACGTTTTCGTCAAAGCTGGACTTTTTCTGCGGATGGAATCGTCATTGCACTGCCATGGCATCTCGTGCTGTCGCTTGTTACTGACGCGTCGTGTCAAAGCGGACATCTTCGACACCGTGCTTTACGTTGACGTACGCCACAGTTCTGACCTGGTTGAAAGAATCTCTTTGGCTGGCGTTTCATGGTTTGTGTCGCAAAAGTTGAGACGAACTGAATACACGCGAGAAGCTTCGATTCGAACTTAACGTTTTGTTCCCTGATGTGCAGATTGCTGTGGTGAAGACGAATCTCTTTTACTGATCCGTTCCGGTCATTCGCTTCCATAAAACCACCCTGACAATTCTGTTACCGCAGAACTTCCGTCCCGGGGCAGGGTCGAAATTTGTAAATCAATAACCAGGATAGCGTTGCTGGTTGCGCCCAACGTTGTAAGTAACCTTTGATCTCCATCTGTTCCTGCTTTCCAGAATGCTGCGTCCAGCTCTTGGTTGCTTCGCTGACTGTTTTTACCGAAGTGGTCACTTTGTTTCAAACATGGCCGTAGGGGAAAGATAATTTCAGAAAATATGAGAAGTCCTGCCATCGTTTATTAATTTTTTCCAGGTGTTTCGAACTGGACAGCATGAATTTTACATATTGATGTTATATGCTTTGATTGAAAGCCGTAAGAAGATCGCAATACCTTTTTGTAATATTAGCACAACAATTACTCGCCAGAATTTCAAAGCGAAGTCACATTTTGAAACTTTCACTTAAAGTTAATGGTTGTGTGGCACTGTTGCCTCCCCAACCTTACGGCTATGGATTGATCGGAATGAAAATCATGTTACACGAATTTGAAATAAAAGCATTTTATCAAGTCTGCAAGTGCGTGCTTGTGCTGTCGCGTTGCAAACATATCAGTAAGTAGCAGTGATGTGCCCGAGTCATATTTGTCGAGTCCGGGTCATCTACAATTTTATCGAGTCAAGTTGATGGTTTGCGAGCTCGAGTCAAATGAAATTTAACATTTTTCTGTGTCTTTTTTGCTGCGAAATGGTGCCAATGTTGTTTCAGCAATTTTGATTCCAGGTCTTTTAGATCTTGAATGAATTTCCAAACTATTTGTTTGTCTTTGACGTAGATTACATATGGGCCTACCCTAATAACAGTGATAGGTGCCTTTTCGATTGTCCAAACACCTTTTCCCAACATCAATCAAACTTCCAAGAAATATTCAAGCCAACTAGAGAAGATTTGAAGGTATCCAAAAGAAGCAAACCAGAAGTCTTTCGGATTGGAATTTGAATTCAGACAAGATTGGGTTTTCGGATTTGCATTGGATTTTGAAATATAGTAGAACTTGTCTAATTCGTCATCGTTTAATTGGTCAATTCGCTTAATGCAATCACACACGTGTAGGCTACTGCTATGTCGAAAATTTGTGCTAACCATGCAACTTCCACAGCACTGCACATGTAAATCGAAACACCATTTTCCGTACACACTTCTGCCGGCCCCACATGAACGAAAACAGCTCCACGAAAGTGAATACAATTCACATTAAAGCGAAATGGTTCAAACCACGAATTCCATGTTGACACAGAGACAAGTAAGCTGTTGATAGCTAACTAGTTTCATCAAAATATTCTTACCCCAAAGCACATAAAAATAAACCATCTTCCAACGGATTGGTGACTATTGACTAATCCGTTTTTGTGGTATCTTATGGACATTTTGTGATTGTGATGTAACCATAACAATGTTATGCAACTACTATTACGAGTGTGCAGCGTGGATAGGGTGAGGACTATTCAATGAAGTATTCAGTTAACAGCAGCGAGGTTTCGGTACCAGTTGCACCTAAAGTAGCATAGCAGCGCCGCAGCTAGGTGTGAATCGGCGTTTAGGGTGCGTACCAGATAGCAAGATGTAACAGCACAGCAGGCGTAAAACTTATTTTGCAGTATATCCTCAACAAACTCGTTAATTTCAATATTTACACTGAATTTTCTTCTGACTGATCCTCAAAAGCTGACTTTTCAATCCTGCGTTGATTTATGACTGTCTTGTCACAAGCGAAATACGCACTACCTCTAAAGCAGTGGTTTTCAACATGATTACGCAACCCCGCGGGGTCGTTTGCCTTTTTTCTAGGGGTCGCCAGAGCTTCTGATAATAATATTCATAATTTCTGTACTCCTCTATTTTATATTTCGTATATTGAACCATTTTTTGTCGTAGCCAAAATAATAGGATCACCTGGCAAAAATGGTAGCCTACTTTTTCATTCAAAATTGTTTTGCGTGTGATTATGACCATCACAGGACAGAGTACCGTTGCGTTTGGCAACACACCAATAACTTTGTCACGTAAGAATGTGCTTTGTTTGTAAATAAGATATATGAATGCGGTTGCCAACTTGGGAGTTATTCTAGTTTTCAATGAGTTGTGCTGCGAAGTGATTTGCATAAGGCACGGATCTCTCTCACTGATGCTGCCTGGTGCATGAATTTAATAAAGGAGTCTTTGTTCAACATTAGTCATAGTGAAATTCTATTGTGCAAACACAACTGCATTGCATATGCGTGACTGGAATTTGCGGAAGGGTTCGTTAGGTCGAACTGGGCTGCAAAATGGGTCGCTGCATGAAAAAGGTTGAAAAACACTGCTCTGAAACAAAAAAGAATTAGACAAGTAGACAATGAGCAATATAATTCTCACACAGATCCCTGCACAGTTTACGTTTGAATTTTATATAATCATCACCCAATGTTATTTAATCCTTCGATTATCATGTCCATTGACGAATTCATCAACGTAATAATCTAAATCTGTTTTTCAGCCGGTACCTTTCAATTTAAAGTAGCTCAATGTTACCCAATCTTTCACTGGTCATGGAATTTCTTGGAAATGTTGTCACTAATTTCATTTTTTAAAAACTTCCCTCGCATGAAGCGCCGGTGAAGGGAAGAGTTACAGCTACCAATAACAATCAAAGCACCTTGTTAAGTAGCTATAAATGAAAAAAATTGTGCGAGCGATACAGGCAGCTTCGACTCCTTCCGAAGCAAATTCTTTGCCAAAGTTATTTCATGTTTTAAATCATTTTCAATAAATCAATATGATTTGAGAATTCTTTCAAGTGTGTTTCTGATAGAAATGTTTGACATCCGGGGCAAAGAGCTGAAATACGCGAAAGAATTGCTTCTAATCATTACAGAAAATGAGGTTGCAGGACATGTGCCTAGAGTTAAACCTGTAGTCACGAACCACTTACGTGAGATGTTTTGAAGTCGTATACACAAGGCAGCAGAACACAATACAGCCGCCAGGATAAATTAACTGAAACCAATTCCTAATGGTTTCACAAACCCCTTGCTAATGGGACAAGCAACAATTTGCTGACAGTAATATAATCCAGCTCCATCTTACACTGAAATGCACGAAAGATCAATCTTCCCACTTCTGCGACTGTTTAGTTTTGAAATTAATTTTTCAACACCACGACCGCGGTCTGACTAAATTTCACGCAGGATCCGAGCAACCAGTGACAGATTTACGCATAGGCCAAGTAGACCATGACCTAGGCCCCGCCCAACTCCTTCCTATGACGAATCATTATTGACTTTAAATTTGCGAACTGGGCAGATGCATAACTTCACAATTTACTTTGATACGAGCGAAAATGCAAACGTCTCTAGACCAGAACCGTCGCCAGAAAGTTTTCAATAAGGGGCTTTTCGTTTGTGCGGGTCGGCTTGACATTATAAAATTAACCAAAACTCTACTTAAAGTGTTTCATGTTTCCATTTGGGGGGGCTTGGAGCTTTGTTTGGGAGGTTAAGCCCACCAAAGCCCCCCGTGGTGACGGGACTCAACTTATTCATTCTGATCTTGAGCAATACAATTGTTTTTGTTAGCATCAGAGCCGTATCAGCCGCACTCCATACCCCCAATTGGGGGTCACGCTGTCACAGGGGGCCCAAAATTCCAATCCCGTCACCATTTAGCACCCCAGAGTAAGCTTCGATACCCAAATTGAAATATGAAGCATTAGAAACAAGTGAATTTATGGGGCCCTTTGAAAGAAAAGTGCATTACAGTTTCTTTGGGCCCCTTTGAAAGCAAGGTATTTGTACGTTACAACTGCTGTTGGGGACCCCTTTGAAAGCAAAGTAGCCCACTTATACATTGTAATTGCTGTTGGGCCCCTCTGAAAGCAAGGTAGGCTACTTTACACATTACAGTTGCAAAGGGGGCCCGAGGCAAATGCCTCGCTTGTCTTCCCCTAAACAAATCATTGTATATAACCATGACAATGATCTTATATGAGAATATGAAACCGATTGAACACGTTCTGCTTCATCCGATATGCGTACTTTCTCACCTGATGTGCGCATGTAAACACTGTAATGTAAAGTTATCTTTATATTACTGAACACATTGAAGTTGTTGATGAGTTTATCACTTCAAAAAACGCAGATATCACGCGATTTTTCATAATAACCTAGACACACAGGTCGACGAAAAAAACAGATATGGGTGGAAAAAACCCTCAGTGGGAGACCTGCGGTCCCATGCGCCAAAACGCCTACTCCCATAGCTTGAAGTGAACATTTGAAGATTTATTGCCGTGTTGTTGTTACGCAATAAAGACCAAGAGTACAACATTCCGCAAGCAAGTTTCGCAACCTGCCTCTGCAGGCAAAGGAGCGAACTGCGCACTTGTGTTACGTTTCGGGGGCCTCGTGGTCACGACTTTGCACTGATGAGCCTCACGTTCATTTATCCGGCCCTGCCTACATGCCTGGTTGTATACGTCCAGAAGTCAGATTTCCACTTGATCAACGTATTTTGTGTAGTGATTGTTGTAAAAAAATGTAAGCTACTATGCTTAGTCCAGGTAGTCTTCTCTTATTTTGTACTGCATAGCAGCAAGATACCTTTGGTGCTTACGACCAAAGTTACAGATTTGCGCAGCCTGCTGTTAAGGCAGCCAGCTGGTGTTATACAGTATGTGTAGTTAGTGGGGGATGTCCCAAAACAGAGTAGTGCAGTTAATGGGTTATGGATGTAAACCGTTGCGTCCACGTAGGCCTTAGTCTATATTTGTTAACATTTATGGTCGATTTGAGATACAAAATATTATTAATCTAAACATGTTCCTTGCACCAGCAGATTAACAGTCTAGACATCAGCAAAGTTTATGCATGCGTATTTCGGCCAGTAAAAAGCCCAATGCGCACGCTTTATAAGCATATTTCACTTAAGCTCATGGTAAAGTTTATCAATTTGCGCTAATGAAAGAAAACGTTCACCACGGCGCACACGCTTTGACCAGCCTCATGTTTGCTCCTTCGGTAATAATGTTTGATAACTGAACGATAGGACTGATTCCGATTTCCTGCAAATTTTTCTTACATTTGCATTTCATTACGACATCTCTAAATAATCGCCGTCAATTAAATGACAATGATTTACGACCCAGTTCCTTTTGTTAAGCTGGTTCAAAAATTTTAGTTGGAAACTACGAGCCTATTATGCGTATTTGCAGGAAAATATTTATACTTAATTTGCACAATCTGCAAATGCTGTTCCTGTTGTGAATTAAAAATAAATTTTCAGAATGTCTAACCCCCTGCACAAACATGAAGGCCCCCAATGGAAGACTTTCTGGCGACGGTTCTGACCAGGCCCGCAGACACGGTGGGGCATTCGGGGGAAGTTACCACCAAATCCTTTTTGTACCCCCCAAATTTGGTTGTTTTCAGACAAATTTGTTTCAAACATATGATAAATATTAAAATCTTTCCCCCATAAAAATGTATTTTGTCCCTACAAACCTTAAAGCCTGACTATGGGCCTGGTTCTGCCAAAATTGTGTCTGCAACTAGAATATTTTGTTTTGAAGGCCATTCAGCCTCGAGATGTAGCATAATGTCGAAAACGTTTTTTTTACAAATCACCATTAGGGGAGCCCTTGTAAGGATTTTGGGGGGAGACAGAATTGGGCTGATACGGCACTGGTTAGCATTTCTACCATGAAAAGCGCGTTTAACACTTTCAGATGTGAGTTTTTCCTTTTTTAATTTTCTTTAACAAGGTCATTCAGAAATCAGATTGCTGTTGAGTACTTGCGCAAGTTTGTACTGCTCCCTCCCATGCTAAGCAAATCAGAGAAGACTTCCATGAGCTTAAATGACAATCAAAAGTCACTTTGCCAAGTGGCAACCACAGAACTTATTGATATGCTTAAACAGATTGGATTTTTCATACAGTAGCTGCAATAGATAGACAAAATGGAATTATATGCAATGCTTGTGGCAAATCGGTTTGGTCAGGCTACAAAAATACTTAATTGGAGAAAAAGCACAGTGGTTATGCATAGATAAAAATTTGAAACTGGTGGGCAGAAAACAACAAAGTTAAGATTTTATCCATCAGAAGCAGAATACAGATATTGAAAACAACAGTTTAATTGAAAATGATTGGCAACATCAACATCAAGAGAAAATGGAAAAAGGCACTGTCAAAAAAAGGAAGATTGATAGCACAACGTGATATGCAGAAAGCAGATTAATGTGCTGAAGCATGCATTAACAAACAGGTTATCCAGTCAGAAGCATATGTTAGTGTCATTTCCATGCATAGTATCCCAGGGGTCTTTAACAAGTGTAACTCAATTTAAGTTAGTTGTTTCTCACGGAAACTTTCACCGAAGTAATAAATATTTTTAGAATAACGTCACAATTTGTTGTTTTCTAGAAAATTCTGTTTGCGTCAAACTTACAATTTTCGGAGAACTGACAAAAACTGCAAGTTAAAGTTTTGATTGCTTTGCTTATAACTTTTTCGACACCATACGTACACTACTTAAAAATTTGTAGAACTGTGCATGGTTTTCGATTTGATCTCAACCGTGATATGTGAACTGCAAGGATTCATGGCACACATGAGATCATATCGCGGGTATTGACAATCTTGCCTTTTCAGAGCTCATAGCGGGGATAGACGTGCCATTTTCAAACAAGACTATTGATATAACTTTCGGCCCACTTCGAACAAATTTACCTTACCATGCTACTCCGAAAATGAAAACGAATCAATTGATAGTTTTATATGGGGCACCGTTCGTAAAAATATTATATCTGACAGATTTAGCACAAAAACTGCTATCTCTGCGCATATTTAACTATCTCTGCGCAGAGATAGCTATCTCCGCGCGCATTTAGCTATCTCTGCACGCATTTAGCTATCTCTGCGCGCATTTAGCTCTGCGCGCATTTAGCTATCTCTGCGCACATTTAGCTATCTCTGCGTGCATTTATCTATCTCTGCACAGAGATAGCTATCTCTGTGCGCATTTAGTTATCTCTGCGCAGGGATAGCCATCTCTGTGCGCAGTTAGCTATATATGCGCAGAGATAACTATCTCTGCGCAGAGATAGCTAAATGCATGCAGAGATAGTTATCTCTGCGCAGAGATAGCTGAATATGCGCAGAGATAGCAACTTTTGTGCTAAATCTGTCAGATATAATGTTTTTACGAACGGTGCCCCATAGTTCTACCTCAAGATTGTGCATTATGTGTGAAACAAGAATCGTTTCCAGCATGGAGCATTTGAAGTGGTCATCTGTTGCAACGTGAAATTACTACGTGACATCGCTCAATATAACATAAAATAACCCAGGATGCTTAGACTTTTTTCATTATAATTATTATAACTGGCACCACGCACATACACAAGAATGTCGAAATCTGTCAGGTTCTACGTTTGGCTTTTGTTTTTAGTTTCTTGACGCATTTCTTGATTTTGTAGTGTTGAGTTTCACGAGACGTTCCAGGAAAGCGCCTCCTGGTGGTAACACGCAGAAACTACGGTGTTGTAATCATGAACGTTGGAAGGATTTTTTCCAGTGGGGGCCAACAGTGGATTTTCCCGGCGGTAGCCAAGAGGAATTTTTCCAGGGGGCCGACCGTGATAAACTTTCATTTCACCACTCCGAAACTAAGCGAAAAACAACTTACTGCTAAAAAGTTGAAAGCAAAATATCAAACTTCAAAATTTAGAGGAGGCAAGACCCCCTTGCCACCCCCTCCGAGGCCCATGGTTATAATGTAGAAACTAACACTGCGTTGTCTCAGTTATATTTTACGGAAAATACATTCTGTGAACATTTTATTCAGTTATAAAATTATGTTACACAGAAAGGATTATGCTGGTCTGCTGATAAATCAGAAGTGGGAGATTGTTTCTATAGCATGTTTCAGTCACCTACGCTATTGTGGACAAAGTGACAACGCTTCCGTTGTGAAACTTATCTGGCCGTTTGCAGTAGGTACGAGGTCATATCAACGACTTTTCAGAGATATTTATGGTTTCAGTGCGATACTGATTACCATCCCACGGTCTTTATCTTTGTTCCTTCCAAGCTTTTATGAATGTTCACAGAATGTATTTTCCGTAAAATATGACGCACGTGTAAACCCAAACTACGTGGTGCAAAAATACCCTAAATTTTTCAGAACAAAGAAAGTTTTTGCAAGGTCGCGGCCCCTGTTTTTGACTTTTTCCGAAATTTCTTCAAATCCCAATCCACGAAAAATTGGGCAGTATTACCTTTTTTTCGTTTTTGACAAATTTTTCTTGAAATTCCAAAATTGTGTGAAAACTTTGAGAGACTTTCATTCCAATATTGAGAATTTTCCCCCAACGAATCGCAGTACAATATCGATTAGCCAAATTAAATTCCTTTTCTTCGTTAGTGCTCCATTTTACCATGCGACTTTTAATTGCATAGATCCTTTGTCTTCGTCCACGAGAGAGTAGACCCCACTTCCCACCAACAGATCGCAAACAAACCCTTTTAATTAACTAACCCTGTTAGGGTTCTATACCACGTTGAATTAACAATTTGAAAAAGCCGAAATAAAATCTAACTGACCCTTGGTTTGTGTCAGTTACCAAATTCAAACGGTATGTCGCCAATTCCCGTCACGAATATGGAAGAGTGTCTTGGATTAAGAAAAGTCGGGTTTATAGTGTGAAGCGCAGCCGCTTTACCTGTTTCTCGCGCTCGGGTTGCCTTGCACTGCGCAAGCACATCGACGTAAGCAGAGAAGATTCTCGAACACTGAAATAGAAAAATTAGTTGTTTGTGCATCTGCAAGCTGTTACGCAAGCAGTCACGAGTTGCACGAACACTTGTGGGATTTCCGACTTGAAAGGAAACGAGTGTAAAAGCATCCGGACAGCTTCTCAAACATGGTGATGTGTTAGAGTCATTTCACGCACGTTATGTTTCTTGTTTCTGTTAAGCGGAAAGACCGCGTGATATCTATTCTGACTGAAGTCATGATATTATACGATAAGTACGAGATCGTGAGCGTGTCTAAAATCTTGTGTAGAAACGCCTGCTGTTTCTTGAGTTATTGCTGTTAATTCTCTGTATTTGATGTTTAAATGGGCACAAAGCAGCAAGAAGTTTGCCATGGCTGAAAAGATGCTTGCCGTTACTTCTTTAACAATTTTGCTGTTGGTTTCTCATGCTTGGGCAAGTAAGTCTTATAACCAAGTATTATACTGTAAGCATGAAGTTTAATTTTGTTAAGCAAATTATGTTTTAGTAACCAATGTTCAGAAAACGTAGTCGTTTATGCTCGTCCAAGAAAAAGGCTTCGTTTGGTACGAGGAAATTTGGTATCAGAAATCTAATGCCTCAACTCTGCAAAGACGAGACAAACGAAAGTTTTAGAAGAAGGCTTCTCTTCAACTCGAAGAGCAAACAAAAATTTAATTTTGACAACTTGATGTTTCTTTCAAAAAAATTCTGAAGAGAAAACAAATTGCACTTGAATTTTTCAATTCACACATCACTTCAAAAGTAACAAACATTAATTGAAAGGTTGCAGTGGTGGAAAAATGGTTCCATCTAAAATAGTACATATTTAGTCTAGATTTCAAATCAAAACAGTAATAAGAATACTTTGAATAAACTAAGATTTCAAATGCGCTTATAATTTTTTCAGTCAAGTTTTTGACAGAAGTTTTCTGCTTTGAAAATTATGTAATGCTTTCACAGAAATGTCTCTGATGCACGTACACAGTGAGATCAGTTTTTTCGACTTAGGTTAGTCCACTTTCGTAACTTTATAAATCTTAAAAACCAGGCCTGTCAACTTTTTTTTGTAGTGGTTCACCCTATTTCGCTTTTCGAAAGATCTGCACACATTCCAGCCCAAGTTAAACTGTTTTTGCTTTAACAGAAGGTTGTCAGCAATTGGTGACATTGCAAAATTATGATTAATTCACTTGAAACTGTTCAGTTGAGAAAACTCTATTGCTGATTTGCCAAATTGTACACCTTGTACCTTCTGTTTTTGGTGACTTTTCGTTTGATTTTCTTAAATGCCAAGTGTCAGGCTGCTTACACTAATCGTCATCTCAGTTGTTGCTAGGCTACAGATAATTTTCGTTACTCCTCAGATACAAAAACGCTTGTCGTAACAACTACCAATGCTATCGCTGCTGATGGAGTTACTGCAACAACGACAAGTAAAATTGACCCATGCGCTGGAATCACTTGTCAGCAAAACGAAGTCTGTGAGCCTCACAATGCTTTGACTAACACTACACTGTGCAAGTGCGGAGGAAATTTCGAAAAAGTTGGCCCATCATGCAAACGTAAGTGAAATAAGTGTAGAAGAGTTATTTTCAGGATTATTTTATTTGTAAATGGAATACAATTTTAGCCAAATCAAACCGCACGTACGTTAGCGTGCGGTTTTCCTTGTGTCGAATTCTGTAGAACGATGCGGCAGTATAGTTTTTTGTGCTGCCCTTTCATGTGTGCTTAGTTGTGTTACGAAAGCTTGCTCAGCTGCTAGCAGCAATTTGTTGATGAAATATATCTTCAACTGCTTTCCTGCTTTTAAGCAATATTTCCTTTAAAACAGAGCTGTCTCTACCAGTGGCAGATCCAGACCAGGTGTTTGAGGGGGGAGTCGTACAAGGGAAGCCAAAAAGTCTTCATTTGTTTAAATACCGCAGTTTTTATGGCAATCGTTGGGCATCACCTAAAACAAGGGTGGGGAACCTATTTACTATCACGGACCGCAAAAACAATTGATTTAATCAAAAAATTCAACCTTTATCTAACTATGAGGGATAAGGGATTCTCTTGACATGCTATCTAAGTACCTGCTTGCCATGGAGCTTCGTTTTGACCTGATTTTATACTCTAAATTAGTAACGAAAATTCTGATGCGGGCCATATCAAATGATCACGCGGGCCCCATTAAACGCGAGGGCCGTAGGTTCCTCACCCCTGACTTAAAAAGTGGTTGCCTCTTGTAAGCCAAGAAAGTGGTTATATTTTTGGGTGAGCTACTCGATCTTTCAGGAAATGTGCCGCATTTTAAAAACGCTGTATATCATGAATTTACAAAATTTTTGAAGTGGGACCAAAAAAGATGGGCCACCATTGTTTACAAACTGCACAGTAAGCAACAACAGCACTGTTGGTGTCCCAAACATTCCCTTATATCTATGGGCGTCGGAAAGGTTTATTCAAGGGGGGACTACAGTGGGCTTTTCCAGGGGGTGGCCAAAAGGATAGTTTTCAAAGGTGTCTACAGTGGTGAAATTTCTATTTACCAACTCGAAACTAAGAGAAAAACATTTTTCTACTAGAACGTTAATAGGATAATGTCACATTTTAAAATCCTTGCCTTGGTCCCCTTCCTTCTGAGGCCCATGGTTATATATTCGAAATGTACTTGAAAGGTATACCCTACAGCATGCTGCGTGCTAGTGTTTGACACTGTTTTGGCTATCTGTAGCAAGATAAAAAAAACAATGCTATAACGTATTCCCGACCTGTTTAGAAGCAGAACAATTCTTCTTACTTTAACAAGTGACAACTGAAGTCTCACGATAGGGTTCGAATAAATAGCTAAATGACAAACCACGTTTCCAAACACAACTTGTGTAATTACACGAACATGGAAAGATTATTTATTGCTGAAGCGACAATTCCAAAAAAATTAATAAAAGACATTTGCTATGACACTGTTACCACTTTAAGTAGCTGTGCTGGCTTTCGTGAAAAACAATCTAACAATCGCATGATAGATTCACACTTGGCCTAAAGCATAATTTCCTAAAATACATTTAGCGCCACTAGTAACGGTAGAATTTCAATCAAGTTTAATACTGCTTCACATGCTCGGACAGTGGACTCCTGATGTGAAAAAATATCAATCCCACTAGTCCATATTTCAAAAAGAAGTTGCGCCACTGTTCCACAGAAGCAAGACACCAACAGCCCAATGTCTAATAACTTGCATTGCATTTATAATCCGAAGCTTCTGCTTGTGATGTGTCTGTCCACAAATATTTTTCTCACTTTTTTCAGTCACCACCACAACCACCACCTTAGTTTAATCCAGCAGGCTTCACTAATGATCTAATGATCAGAGTTTTCAAGATTATGTGTAGCTTGGTCATGATCTCCATAATTTTCTTTTTTCAACATTTACCGCCAGTCGCGTGATATGACGGTCAAACAGGGGCTAAGTCAATATGTCTTAGGGGAAATTTGGTGTAATTGTGCCCCAAACAACAATAGAACTCGTTCGAAATTGCGCCCTTTTCAAAAATTTGATCACCTATTGAAAATTGACAAGATAAAATATTACGGTAAACAGAGCAATGTTAAAGTTCTTTGATGAAACAGATTACGTTTTTTAAAGTCTTCACTTTATTTCTTATAAAAGTTATATAAAGTACTGTGCTCCTGTCGTGAACTATTTCAGTCATGAAATGGTTTCGAACGTTTCGTCTGGAGATTGAGCAGACTATCTAATCAAACGTAATTTCACGTTCTTTTTTTCGATTGCATCTACACACCAAGTCTGGATCTGCCGCTAGAGTTGTCCAGCGTGAAGTTCGGTTTTTGACTGTTGCAACAGTCGATATTAAATGTTTCTTCATGTTTCTGAAAAGGTCTCATTTATGGCTTTGACTTAGCGCTTTTATACCTCGTGTGGGATTAGGCCTCGTGCTCAAACCGCTCACCTTATTCATCACATTCGGTCTTGATCATTCAAAAAATTGCGTGGTCTTGGTATCGACCGAAAGAGCTCTGATCTGAAGTACTTGATAGGGAGACAAAGTATTGTTTGGTTATTCAGAACTATTTTGATTTTTATCAGCATTTTGCAAGAGCCAGTCGCAAGGTCTATGGTTCGTATCTCTGATATCATTTCCAAGAACAAGCGTTGGTCAAAGAGCGTCTTCTAACACAAAATGTCCAAACGGTAAGTGTTGGTTTTATCAGCATGGCAACGCATAAACGCAACTTCAGAATTCAAGGATCTTAAATTTTAAAGAATATAGTAGAATTAAAAACATCCTAAATGCCTTGTAATAGCAATAGATGTACGCAGTGGCGTAGTAAGGCTACGTGCCGCCCGAGGCCGACCATAAAAGTGCCGTCCTTTCCACCCCTCAAATTTGCTTCCAAAATTGTTAAATGGAAGTTCATGTTTCATGCTAATTTAAAGATACAAGGATTAATAAAGCATCTTTAAAATCGCAATCAAACACTAACAAACTAAAATGTGTCTTGTTTTTGATTGTCAATTATGATTGTTGTTTTTCTGCTTGTCGCCACCTTTTTCATCATCAATTTTTCTATTTTTTGCTTTCTTTGCATAAGCATATACGAACCCCACATGTTGCATCAAACTTTCCTCACTGTCGGTTTTTAAATTTCCGGTAAGCTCACCGCATGGCATGTTAATAGTTTACTCATTCCAGGGGATCAAACGGAAAAATTAAGGGATGTGATGGCGGTATACGAACTTTACAAATGTAAATATTTATTTTTGTTAAAAATTCGTGCAATATCCCCTTCTTTAACTAAAAGTAGTATATAGACTGCGTGTAGCAGGCTATATAATCAATTTGTTAAGATGATCTCAGTTATGTAGTAGAAAAGGGAGAGGGCCAGGCCCACGTTTTTACGGAGTTTGGAGCCAGATCAGCAAGATGAGCCAGTTTTCTGTTGCATCATCTTCTGTGTTCACGCTGGTTTTACTTTTCGATCTCTTTTTTCTGTTGCAAAATAACGAGCCTGTGACGAAACCGCAATCAACAACGCAGGATCTACTTGGGAGGCGCGGCCGGATTTGCCCTCGCAATGAACCGCTGCATATATTGTGACGTAAACGTAAAGTGTTACACCATCTTCTGTCACGTGACGTTACCGACGAAGGTCAGTCGGCGCCAGTTACGTGCATGTTTGTTTATAAGATTAAAAACTGACACGTTTGGGCATGCCCTTTTGCAACACAGTCTGTTACAAGTTGGGGCACAGGTGGTGTATTTGTTTAAACGTGGCATTCCTTTTCACGACAGTTGGAGCGGTGTGGTGACCAAAGAAAAGTTGCAAGCTATCTTTAAAATATGAAATTAATAATGAAAAAAATTTACAGTGGCTGCTACTTTCGTTAAAAGAAGTCGTAAGATATGAAATGTTAACGATGATGTAAAAAGGTAGACAAATTTTGTTAAAATGCTGCTCTGCAAAAATGATACGGTTATATTAATTTTGTTACAGAGCGGGGTGAAACTGACTAACTGTAAAGAGTTTCGTGCTTTACCTTAATGCAACCGTAATGAGTAATTTCTTGTTTGATTTTGTTAAAACAGGGAAACGTTCAAAGAAGAATGCTACGTAGAAGAACTAATGAAGTTAGCGGTTTGTCAATGAGTTCTTGCTTTGATACTAACATCCACATGGTTATTAAATGATGTTCAAGTGAAGCGATCGCGGCCAGTTGCGTGAATATTTGTTTATCGGATTAAAACGTGGCATACCCTGGCAAGCCTCGACCTTCCACAATCAGTGATAGGTTAGAGCATGAAGTGGCCGGCTTAGACAAAACCTCAAAGTAACAAGTTAACTAAAAATATGAAATTAATTGCGAAAATGAAGATATTAACGTGAAAATATGAAAAATATTACCATAACGCAAAAATATGAAAATTATTAAAACATATTGAAAATATAGGTCGGGAAGAGAGGTTGAGGATAGTCCCACGACATCGCATACCCCAGGGGAAACCCCAGGTCCACTGGCTCATCTTGCTGATCTGGCTCCAAACTCCGTGAAAACGTGGGCCTGGCCCTCTCCCTTTACTATTGATGTAAAGAACGTTTCATTGTTCACTTAACGTTTCAGTAGTGGTTTAATCCTCTTAGAATATGTAGAAGACTTCAAACGTTAACTCAGTGCCCACTTTCGAGGAGCCCTCTATAGGTGCAGGGACCCATTTTGAAAAAATATTTTAAACAGGTTTAAAACAGGTTATGGTTGAGAAGCGCTTGCTTGCAGTCTTCATCGTGACCTGTGTACTAATTACATGTGCATAGTGTTATTCCTTGCCTTTGTTCAGTACCCACAGAACCATCACCAGAAGGTCTTCAACTGGGAGACTACGTTTGTGCAGGGGGAACTGACATTCCAAAATTTGACAAAAAATCCACTTGTTTATAGTGTTTCATGTTTTAATTTTTGGGGACTCGTAGCTTTTTGGGTGGGCTAAGCCCACCTAAGCCACGTGGCGACGGGACTGGTAACCAACAGATATCTATTTCGAAAACTGTATTACCAAACCATGCCAGCTTGGACATAGGCCTTTTGGATGCTCAGCATTGACTACAATGTCTTGCGTTCGACGGTTATTGCGCTGAACAACTTTATTCCGTGCAGCAATTGCCAAGCTGTACATCCATTTCGAGTAACACTCTTTCAAATAAAAGCGTTAACCACAATCATATCTAAACATATCGTTTACCCTTGCTTTAGGTTTTCAGACTAAGGTACTTGTCCCAAATTGATCAAAATGAGCGCAACACGATTTTTGAACTTTTCTTGTTGAAATAACTCTTTCTAAGACTGCCAACGTTTAAAGTGTACCGTTGAAGAAAGGCGACTTCACGAAAACCACGTTGCCTATTGGCTGGCTCTTAATCACTCTACTTGCAGTTGAAACCTACAATCTGAACTCAAAGTTACACACGAAAATACACCAACTGCACTACCCCGCTTCAAGAACGTCAGTTTCCGGCACCATTACGTCATGCAGAAAAACAGCAGATGTATTGAAACTGAGAAAATTTATCTTTGCAAAGTTCTTTACTTCAACCGACAAAATTTAATGTTGACAGGCCCACCTAATGACTTGACTACAGCTTATGGCAATTATTGAAAATACCCCACTGAACATTAAAAAATAGCATGAGATGTCCACTATACCTAGAAATGTTCTTTTATAATCTTGGCGACGGCAATTAAAGGCATGCCAACGCGTGAAATATGCTTCTTTCCGGGGCTGTTTAGGCTAACGATCTTGCCCAAGTAGCACCACGGCGTGTCACTCAGTGCCTGTGAATTGGACACACAACCTTCCAATTGAGAGGCGGACACTATCACTGGGCTATCTCCGCCACAGCGGAATCATTGTCGCCAATGCCTAGTTGTTAGGAGATGTTATGATGTGCAGTTGGGGCGTTACTGAGAAACCAAAGATACGAGAAAAAGGATTAAGCTAGCCTTAACTATTTACCGTGATTTGATGCAAAATTGTTTTATCGGATTTTGAAAGGAGGAGCAATATAAACCGAAAACAACTGGAGCCCTAACGTTTTTAGTCTGCGGTCGAATGTCATCTCTTTCCTTTGTGCAAAGGACTTTTGACTGAGATGCCTTTGTCTGGCGAGGAAGGTGTAGGGACTGGGGCATAATTGGCCCCCAAGTAAGCATGCCGTAAATAGGGGGCGCAGGAAAATTTTTCACTCGCCTTTGAAAAATGTTTCGAACGTAGTTTAAAACTATTGGACATAGTTTAAAAAATTTGGGTCCCTCAGAAAACTCTTCGCCCCCAAAACATTTTATCAATTCACTCGCTCCAAAGCCACATGTCGTGTTCTTTTAGGCTAGCCTACCAGTCTAGAGCTTCTAAACATGAAAATGGAAAAGCGGTAAAACATTTAAAAATGTGTTTAAGATAATAACGAAAAACTAGAACTTTTAAACTCCTTTCAAAAATTGATTTTTGGTCAGCGAAGTATCGCCCCCTTAATGTGTCACCCGGGGCCCGCGGCCTCCAGGTCCCCCCTGGCTACGCCACTGGATGTACGAATTAACCTCAAGCAAAAGCAAAAACAAATAAAATCATCACCTTTTTAAGGCTGGACTGAGTGTTTTAAATTGGTTCGCTGACGCTATGATCAACGAAATTGTTTTTTGCAATGATGCAGGTGCTTTTTGTTTTTGTTCGTGACAACAAGATTGTGTAACGAAGCAAGGATCAAGCTGCCTTGATTGACTCAACGTTAATTAGGGGTCAGCAGTTTGAAACTTATAATTCCACTTGTTATGCATAAACATTTACAGCCCAAATCTTGAAGCAAACTACAGCTTGCAGTAATTGTGCTGTAAACCCAACATCTTTGTTTGCCAACAAGGTGGGACTGTTTTTCACGGTTTAAGTAGAAAATTTATGAAGCCTGAAATGGGGCTCTAATCTTTCAGGTTTAATGTTTCGAAGCAACCTACGGCTACAACAAGTTTCAAATTCAGGAAATGTCTATATTTTTTTAATAAAACAACAGTGCACGGACCAATTTTGTTACCAGCAACGGCTGCACAGCAGTTTATAAAGTGGCCACTGAAGCTGTTCATGAAAATGGAAGGCGATGTGCATGTAACAACGTTTCTGTGTAAATGATATGAAAATTTGCAGGATTGCATGGTGGTTTTTGAAAAAGAATATCTGCCTAAAATGAATGTTATGCTATATAGCCGCAAGTTTTGTTCGTTGTCTGCTTTACATTAACAAAGTTGAAGAGGCAGAGTGTAGGTTATTAACATTGATCAGCTTTCAGCTATCGTTGTTTTAGTCATTTCAAACGCACAAATATGGTTTGCAGAAAACAGTATTCGCAAGAATATTTCCCCTCCGAATTTCAACTAATGTCATGTTTACATGTTGGCGCTTCTATATTTTCGATAAAAAGTTCGTACGTATTGGTAATTGCCTACTCTCGCTCCATTGCTACAAGGATTTTGATTGAAGGTTTACCGACTGCAACGAGGATGTGTGAAATGAAATCGCCAAATGAAGCAACATTCGGACCGACGGAATATCACTTGTGCGATTTGACCATTAAGTCGGCTATTGCTGTAAGAGCATTTTGTGGAATGTAGACTTGTGTTATTTAAGCTTTTGTGCATCACTATTTGGTGCAAAGCAGATGTGCAAACAATGCTAAGGATTTTCGTTCAAAGCGCAAGACAGCAAGCTATATGTGGTGTAAACTAGCGTTGGTCCACTAAATTTTGGTGTAGTCGTACATATGTTCAACCTTAGCGCATCAAATTTCCAAATTATGGCTACATTTACCTCAGTTGGAGAGCACAACACCCGGCATCAAGAAAAAATTTTAGTAGGAAACAGTCTATTATCCCAGAGCTTCCATTAATGTTTTGCTATCGACACCTTTCCAATTATTAAAATGTTTGGCGAGCCTTTACGTTTGACAGTGATAAACAGTTTAAATTTTACATGTCAAATATATTTTATTGAATTAGTTAACATCTAATTTCGTTTACTTGGGAAAAAACAACAAAACATTTATTAAGATAAGCACACTGAATTATTCACTGTGGTATAGTAAGTATGAGTGGTTTTGTTGAATAGCATGTCCAAATGTTCGTCAGTGCTGGTATCAATGCTGATTTTCAATGCTGTTTGAATCGCCAACAGAAATTGCCTGAAATCACGCATCATGAAGAAAATATTAAAGCACAAATTGTATACAACATACTGAGTAGCTATTAAACAAAAGTTAACCAATGGGCCACATTCCCGTGGGTGTAGACAGCAGGACTTGCCTCACCAATCTTTTCTGTGAGGTTCTAGTCACGTGTCAGAACCATTGTACAGTAGATGCGATCTCTCTATTCGGAGAAGTGGCTCGCCATTCAGGGCTTTACGGATTTCACCGTTACGCACTTTGTCCCGAAGCATCACGCCGTGAACTCTTCACAAAGATCCCATCTCTGCCGCTTGTACTTGGGACAGCACTCTTTCAGTCATTATCGAAGGTTATAGGTGAGGATGGGAACACAGGCCGATTTGAAAGCTGACCATGGTGAGGATCGGAGCAAAGACCGCTTTTAAAAACTGACAGCTTAATTTGCGGTGTTTGAAAGCCCCGTTTTGTGACCACGGAGCTCGGCCGTGACCGTTTATGCAATCCACATAAATAAGTGTTTCCAACCCGTTTTTTTTTGGCTATTTGCTACTACTCGAAACCCGTTTTTTTTCAACTACTAAACCCGGGTATATAAAAAAACCTGGAATTGCTGTTGTATTCAAATATTAGTAATTCTGATAACACTAAAATTGCAGATTGGCACGTGTAACGGCCAAATTAGCACGTTTGAACTTTCAACTATTATCTTGAGGCACGAAGCGCCGGTTTTGCTCGCTAACCATCGTACGTTCGTGGTTGGTCCGCTTATATTTTCGTTCAATTAACCTATTTAGACGAATCGTGAGGTGATTTGGCACATACTAAGTGTCTACGCGGACTTTAGTTTTTTCGCTAACCTAATTAAATAACCATCATGTGAGGTAGTTCTTCAAAGGTATGCCGTAGTTTCCTAGTTACTAGTTAGTTCATTTATAAGTTGTTACATATCAGTTTATACACAAGCTGTGATTCTTTGCAAACTCGATTTGTTCCTTTCAGTTTGCAATAATTTTCTACAAAATATTTGACTTTCCTTTAGAAGCGACTTTAAGTGGATTTTTAATCATACTCTTTCAGTTTAAAGACATTAGTAGTCACAGAAAATCAGAAGCTTGGAGCCATTTCTTATAAAACAACGCTCAACAACACCAAAGCGCAGTTTGTGCTCCGTGAATCAAACGCAGGTGGTTCAAGCACCGAAGGTTTAATAAACCATTTGAAACCAAAGCACAGAATCCATGTAATTCTTGAGAGTGAAGACCCCAAAGCTATTGCCGAACAGGAAGAGATCCGATCACAAATTGTGAAAAAGGAAATTAGTCTTTTTGAGGCTCCAAAGAAGAGGTCAAATAACCTAAAAAAACTGTTCCATGCCTTAATTACAATCAAACCCAAATCACTGGAACCAGAGAGGGCTTTTTCAGCCACGGGACAATTTGTCACAAAACTCAGAAACAGACTGAATTATATACGTGTGCTTTGGTTGTCATGCGTCAGTATTATAGACATCATTGAAAAACTGTGCCTAACTTAATTGTTAATTCGCTAATAAATTGTGGAGGGACCAACAGTAGCAATTTCACAATGATATTGAGTTTTATCGCTCAAAATCGCATTCATTTCAAAACCCGAAAAAAACGGGTTTTCCCAGGTTACTTTTCTCAGCTACCCGAAACCCGGGTTTTAAAATTTTGCCCCGAATTGGAAACACTAATATAGACTAAGAAGAGAAGTGGTGGCAGCACACACCCTGGTCGGAGACCCACACCTACGGCGAACGGTTGCAATTTAACTCCGCCGACACGCACACAAACTTCTAGGCAGGAGTACAATGGGCTGGCGTGCGGCAACCGTCGGCAGTCAACACTGTACTTCCACAGCAATCCCCAAAGCTTTTTCCGAGGAGCTCGTTCGTATGCTTCTCAAGGTCAACAAAACATGTGAAGACGTCTTTGGCATACTCTCAAGATTTATCGAAAATTTACTGGAGACCGAAAATTTGCTCTCTAGTGTTGCGGTCAGGACGAAAACCAACCTGGTTATCCTCAAACTTTCGTTCTTTCAGTTCGCAGCATGTTCATTACAAGGAACTTGGGATGCTAATGATGTAGACGCCCCGGTAGTGAGCGCATTCTCTCCGGTCTCCCTTCTTGTCTATGGGGATGACCACTCCATTTAGACAATCTTTTGGTGCTTCAAGGACACCAGGCCACTTAACACACGAGTCAGACGTTTAAGAACTCTTTGTTCAAGACTTAGTGTTTTTTATGTCTGATTTCATCGCAACATACAAACTTCTTAGCCTTCAGTATTTCAATAGCTATAGGACGACTTCGTCTCCAGTGATGATATTTTTCTCTCCCAAATGTACTTCTTCTGTGTGCGATGGTATAAAAGTGACTGGGCTCAAAAGATCTTCGGAATACTCTCTCCATCTGCCAAGGACGTCCTTCTCATTGCTGGTTAAGACACTCTTTGGATTTTGATGGATCTACCAGTATGAGATTTTCTGCGAGGAAAACCCCGGATGGTTTGCTGGAACACTTCGTTGCCTTGCCAGTAATTGAAATTTAATTCATGTCCGATATTCTCCCAAGATTGCCTCTTGGATTTTTCCACTGTGAGAGCTGCAGACTTTATTGCATCAAAAAACTGCACATGCAAATAAAATTCGGTTTTGGTTTGAAGCCATGGATTGTAGGGTACTTTCTTTGTATGAACAAAGAAAGTAGCCTACAATACTCTTTCACTTACAGGTTCAACCAAGGGGTTACTTTTTCGCCATTTTTCGCCACACCGAGTCGTTTCCTTCCACATACCAGAACCGCGTCTGTTGTGCATTCCGAGAGCTCTGAGAACAAGGACGATACACTGTCTACAAAGGTCTAAAGTTCTTGCGCACCAGGGCTTTCATTTTATGCGGTAGAACCTCCTAGATCTGCACGTTTGTGTCGGCTCTGATGGATTTTCAAGACGTAAGTTGCAGACCAACGAGTGATCGGTCGACAGTTCTGCGCCCATTTTGACACGAACGTCCAACACTGACTGGAATAAGACAGATCAAAATATGCAGAAATCACTGAGTGACCTAAGACCTTAGATACAACGAATCTCTTCACCAAGTGTACGTGTACAGATCTCTGTGTTGGAAGAAAGTACTGACGGTGCACAGTGCGTTGTTACAGCACAGTTGCAACAACTGTTTCCGTTGCATTTTGGCCAATCACACCCTTCTATACTCCATCATCGTTCCCAAACGTGTGCACCGAAGTCTCCCAAAAGGTTCGTGGATTCGTTAGCTTTAACCCTTCGCAGGGCATCACTAGTTTCATCCACGAATTCAGTGTAAAGTGCGCTTAGGTTTGGGGCGTATGGTTATATCAAACAGCGGGAATGTTCTAACAACACTGTTTACTCAGGCCTGGGTGCCCCCTTGTCGACTTGTCGGTTCCCCTGTCAGCCCGTCCTGTGTCCCTGTGTTCGAAAGTGCCTATGAGCAAGAGTTTGTATTTTGTCGGGTTGAATTATTCTCTTGTCATCGTTAGCAGAGAGGACTATTTTACTGACAGTTTCTGTGAACAGTTCATGTTCTCGTGAACGAATGACATTCATTTTTCGATGTTCTTCTTTTCCAGTGAACAAGCATTGCTTGTAATCCTCAAGATGGATTGATTTTGAAACGATGGGTTTCTTTACCCTCTTGCATCGTTTCTCCTCTTCTCCATCTTTTTTGAAAGCATACAATTTTGTTCGAAGTCCACAAAATTCTGAGATGATTTCCCCACCACATTCATCCTTGAACATGCCAGGAACCTTTTTGTTCATTCTCAGAATTCCAGAAGAATGATCTGATGGAAAATTCGAGGTGTCAAATCTTTCCCGAACATCTTCTCTGATGTCTTTGTAAAAATCTTCCGTTTTTACTTCATACATTAGTGAATCTGTATCAGTCATCAGAAGTTTACAGTTGTCTCCGTATTTCACTTTCATGTAATTATAATGAAAGTCATACATGAGAGTCTTTGAGATATCGAGAATCGACATTCCAAGATTATCTGGCTTGTTGAAAACAAGTTCCGTTTCTTCATATGAACGGCGATGAGATCTTCACTGAGTACTGTTGTTCGTTCATAATTTGGTTTCGGAACCAGCTTTTCCGCAGACTTTTCACTTGTTCGAAGTCTGACATCAACACGATTTCGGATATTTTCCATAGTTTTTCCAAATACTGAATTGTTCATCAGTTTGAAAAAATCTTTTTCGAAATCGTTTGTTGCCTTTGTTCGCAATTGAGTATTCATCTCAATATATGGTTTCAACCAAGCTTCTTCGTGGAATGAAACTCCGCGGTGGATTTTCGAAAGTTTCAAACCCATCTCAAGATATTGTTTGAGATTGCCATAATGGAGAACATAGTTCTTCTTATCACCAAGAGTTGGAATCAACTTCTCGACTTCATTCACAACAACTCTCTCTGGTGCAAGTGGGAGATCATTATGCAAATTATGAAGTTCTTTCGGATACTCCAAATCATCCTCAAGAATGCAACCTTTCCCTTCCTGATCTGAAAATTGTCTCCAATTTGACAGGTCATTTTCAGTCATCCACTCGAAGTTGTTGAGAGGAAGTGGTTGCGACATCGCCCAACCATACAAGTTGTTGGCGTCCAAATACGGAATAAACTTTGATTCTTGAGTTGGATCAAAATTTTTCGTATATCTGTTATTAGCTTTGAAATATCGTGTTGGAATCATTGAGACTCCACCGCGAATTCCCGTTTCAATCATCAACAACATGTCGATGTCACTCAACAGTTCAAGTTGAACTCCCGTCTTCTTGAGACATGCATCCCAAGCAAGTCCAGGTACGGTGTAATACCAACAAGGGTTCAGCTCATAATTTTCCATACAAACGCCTCTGAAATTTTCAAAGACATCTGCCAGGAGAAGAACATTTGTTTTGAGATACAGATCACGATATTCACGGAAAGTTTTCATTCCAAAATGATTCCAAATTTTTTGAGCATGCTCATAGTCAGAATCACTTATTTCAGAATCATTCAATTTTGAATTTAATTTCCCTTTTTTTGTGGAAATTTTGTTTCGTTCAATTTTTCGAAAGAATCGAACCAATCATAAGGAAATACACCTTTGCTTAGCAAGAGATCACACTCATCACAGAATGTTTCTCTCGTGTGTTTAAATTGGTTTGGTTCGAGGTTTCCCGCAAGTTTATCAAGACTTGCTGGCAAGAACCTGAAACTATCAATAAACCGAATTTTGTGTTTGAATTTCTTTTCATCATCATAAATACTTTTTGAGAAACTGATGTATTTCTCTTCAGTATTTGGAATACAGTCAATATCACCTTCTCCCATCGTGTTTAGATTTTTAACAAACAAATGAGCGTCATAGCCAGAGAGATTATGAAATTTCACAGGCACAAATTTTGGTTTCCTGAAAAGTGCGTTACATTTTTGATGAGCAGCACCTCTGTATTTCCCACTAAAATGACAGTGATCGCGAACTTTTTTATCTTTCTCGGTAAAATCTTTTTGGCAAATCCAACATTGTGTTGCGTTATCAAAGTCGATTTTATCATCCTCTGTCATCATCATTGGTTTAACTTCAGAAGACCAAACTTTTTCAATATCGTTCCAAAGTCTTTTACAAAATATTTCAGCCACGTTTTCATCCTCAGATTGTTTTGTATACAAAACCGGTTCCAGTTTTTTCCCGTCGTAAACAATAAAAAAGCAGAAGCCTGAGGGTTCGTGCGTTTGATATTGTTCTGTAGACGAGTTTTCTTTGAATTGGTTTTGTCATGCACTCAAAGTCTGCATAAACCGCAATGGGAACTCTCATCGAATGCTTGTGGTTTTTCAACTCGAGAGTTGAACCTTTTTCAGGCATCGTAATTCTCACAAAGTCATGTTTCCCACAATATTCTCGATGTCTGTCTAACACTTCCTTCTTTGTGAAAGAATTCAAACATCTCAAACAGAAAATCTTTTTTTCTGTGTGATTTGTCATTTGATTCGTCAAAAGCCTTGATAAATCATTAATTAAGACGTAATGTTTGTCCTCAAGCAACAGAAGATTTACTTCACGTTCTCTTTCAGTCATCTTTGAAATCCTCAAAGGCTGAATATTTTTTTCTTCATAACCGAGAACATTCACCGAATTTTTAGGATTTTGTTTTTCAAATTTATCAATCCCTTTCCAACACACTGGAAATGCTATTCCATCAAAATTGAGTGTTTCTGTTTGTTCTTCCAATTGCTTTGTTATTCGTTCAGGATGAATTTTTACAAGATTCAAAGCTCTTACAATACTCCATTTAAAGCATTGATTGTCCTCTTTGTTTTTCTTTTCACTTTGAAACTTCATGTTTACCAGAGCTTTTTCATTTGCAAGAAATTTTAGAGTCGGAACCCACGAACTACCTCTCAAAGGCTTATACTTCTCAGTGTGAATATCAAGACTCACAATCGAGTGAAATGTCCAGCCAGACCATTCATTTGAAAAACTGATATGTTTTCTAAAATTTGTTCAACCATTTCTATCCACAATTCGTCCAAGTTGGTCGCCTCGAGGATAATCTTAGTTTTTGACTGAAAATTTCTCACTTCAATAATAGATTGAGCATCTGCAGTTGGGAGAATTCGTTCCATTCTTGCTCTCAAAACAAGTCTTGCCTTTGTCTGTGGTTTGAATTTTTCTAAAGCTTTTTGTTTGACGACTGACAAAAACGTCTTGGGATCAAACTTTTTATTTTTTGGTGGTTTGATTGTATGGTGTGTTGTGAATCCCTTCAAAGCTGATTTTTTACTTTCTTCAAACTTTAATTGTTGTTTCGGAAACAAACTCATGACTTTTTTCTTGAAGGTATCAAAAGCACTGTTGATTGGTCTTTTCACAGGTTCAGGAACAAATCGTAACAGCCAGTTAGCCCATCTTTTCTGTTTTTGTGTTACGCCTTCTCTTCTTGGTGGAGGAGGAACATATTGTGTTGGTTGAAGTGGTTTTTGACTCATTTTCGGAATGTCTTCATCAAGCAAACTTCTTGTGGTTCCACTTCCCATGATCCTTGGAAGACGCTTTCTCAGGAGCGTCTTCAGATCATCTTTACGAAGTTTTGAATAGCCTCGAATTTTATTTTGTTTTGCAATTTGTTGTAAGTATTTCAAAGTGGTCATTTATTATAAGATAAAATTTTTCTTAAACTAAAAATTTTTATCAACACCAGCAAAAAAATTCTCTATCCCGTGAATGGGAGAGAGAAGTCTTGTGCAAATTACAAATTAATAATAAATTATAGTAATTTTTTTATTCTCCCGAACTTTTCCATTGTTATATATGAAATAATTTTTAGTTTTCCAAAAATACTTGGAAGCTTCTAATAAACTTGGGAAATATTTTGTTTCATTTGTTACAAGGTCAACAACCTCAACTGATTTTCTAGAAACCCTTCCAGAACCAACTTTCCGTTTCACACTTTTTTCAAGTTCAAAAGCTTTGTTGGTCAACCGTTTTTCTTCTAAGATTTTCCACATTTGTTTCTGGTTCATATGAGTGAGCCCTCTGGTATTTTCTTTCAATACTGAAATCATCGTTGGTCTCGAGATTTTCATTTATATTATGATAAATTTTTTAAACTTAATATTCTACTCGCATCTTCTGCCCATCGCTATGGAGAATGAGACTTTTATCACTGATGACAACGGCAAAAGCTTCTGTGTTTGCGGCGACGTTTGCTGAAAACTGGGCCTTGATCTGAATGTCAGTCACAGAGTTTTTCAGTTTTTCACTCTGTTTTGTCACATCAAAAACAAACATTGGGAACAATTCCTTGTAATCTGCTGGGGTTATATTTGGAGAAGAAATCAACTCTTCAACATTGTAAAAAGTTGTTCGGAATGCCGCAGCATCTCCAAAAACCCTTGAAAAATTTTGTTGAGTAAAGTTCGTGTCGTCGTAATCAATCTCAGGGTATCGGCGAGAGTTCAACATGACAAACATATTTGTGAGATTACAATGATCGAAAATTGATGGGTTGTGTTGCTGGTCTCCAGATTTATCTGTCTGAAACGCCACGATTGTCCAGCGAGGCTTCTCGGGGGCTGATTTCACCGACAATCGCCAGTTGAAATTTCTCGTTTGCGGGACTGGGACCGAGTCGCATTGAATCATTGGGTAACCGACTGGAAGAATTGATTTCCATTAAATTTTTTTGTAGAGTGCAAGTTTTTCTTGCAAATTTGGAGTCACATGTGGCATATACCAGGAAAGCTTTGACAAAACAACCTTTCCAGCATCAGTCGCAGCTGCTCTGAAAATTGCGTCATTATCATCCTTTCTTACGAGAGTGAGTTGATGTTTAAAACCGTAAACGACTTTTTCACAGTCATCACAGAACCCAAAGATGTGTTTCAGCGGAACTCTGAATAAAAATGTGCCTTTTCGGTCTGGCTTTTGAATAATATACTGTTGTCGAACTCCAAAACCTGTGTTATTTTGAATATGAGCTGTATCTTTGAACCACAATTGGTTCAGGCCTGTGCGTTTTTAAAAATCATCTGGAAATTTCAACAGCCCAAGCATCGTTGTTGCCTGCCCAGGGTGAAACAGACTTTCAATCTCTTGTCCAGAAAGTTAATATTTTAGGTTGTTGAAAAGATGCATCATAGCATTGTTTGTTAGAGTGATGATGTCAGCATCAGCGTAAACAGCGTCGTCAGCGTTTTTCACCAACTTACTGTCGAAAACCAGATAACATTCACTCGGATGTGTGAACAAGACTTGCGTTTCAATATTTATCCTAATTTCCCCAGGTCTGTTAAGGTCAGTGCCGGTGATTGGTTCGTAACTGTGATATTCGTATTCTTCGATTGATTTATCAAATTCTGGTTGTTGAGTAATTTTTAAGATATCCATTTATTATAGACTTTTTTTTTGTTTTCACTTAAATCAGGTATTCCACTTAGTTTATAACTCAATATCCTGTTGAAATATTTAAGTTTTTCAATTTCTCTTTTTAGTTCATCAATATTGTTTTTGAGGGCTTCAAGCTTTTCAAAAACATTCTTGATTTGTTCATTTATTATATGTATTATTTATTCAGCCGTCTGACAAGGTCGTGAATGTTTATCGCGCGCTGCCCCGACCCAGCTATCAAGTTGTTCAAATTTGGTGTCACCTGCTGTGCCTTCTGTGGTTCAAGCAGAGGTGTTGAAGACAAAAGTTTTGATAAAATTTGTTGTGATTTGGTAGTCAATTTCGAACTCGCAAAATCAATAGCTTTTTGTCCAGTCTTTTACCCAGCACTTCGAGCAGTGTTCAAGGCGGTGTCGACAACTTGCGTTTTGCTGATGAATCCTGACAAAAAGTCTTTGAGCTTTGAAAAAATCCCAGAGCCGCCGACTTGATATTTTTGTTTATATCCTCGTCTTATAACTATCATTTATTTAATGTAAGCATTAAGTTTTTGTAAGCATCATTAGACAAAAATTTTTGCCTCAAAAGTTCATCACAAATGCTAACAATTTCGCTTGTTTCCTGCTTGTTTCGAAGCCATCAACAATTCCAACCGTTCACACAAGGCGTTTGGGTCACTTGGGAGAAAGCCTTGACCTTGTGTTTTTTCTTTTTTCGTTTTGCTTTTTGTTTCGTTTTTTTCTCATATTTTTCCCAAATTGGTTTTATGATATTTTGCCATTTATATCCCCTGTTGTTACCAGCTGGTTTTTCTGGATTGTTCCTACTCCTCTTTGCCCCAGAATTAACCATTATTTCTTCATAATTTATCATGTCTTTTTCTGTTGCTAAACCAAGCACTGGCTTTCCCTTTGCGGTCAACAAATTCCAAAGACCTGGAGTTCCTGGATATCGTTTACCACTTCTCAATCATCCCCTTTAAAATCTACTCTTGTGTTTCCAAGGTAATATTCACCATCTTTATTATTATATTTAAATCCAAAGGTTGTATCTCTTTCTTTATTTAAATATTTGTTTAAGTTTTTTCGCCCAATCGAGCCTATATTGATTGGAAGTTGAATTTTTTTCTCTGGCAGTGTTTCCAATTCTAAAGCTTGTGGTTCTTCCAGTTCTGGCTCCCAAGGCAATGCTTGCTGTGCTGGCATATTTTATATTGCTTCTTGAAGTGGAGTAAAGTTTGAAACAATTTCTTCGGATGACTTTTGTTGTTGTTCAGTTATTGGCTTCAATATTTTTCCAAAATCTTCATACACTGATTGCTCACCTAATCGTTCTGAGCGTAAATCATTCAGAATTTTGTTCTTAGTTTTGATATATTCAGTGACACGTTTGTCACGTTTTGATGGGTCTTTTATTTTTAGAAATGACATTTATTATATCTTTAAATTTTGGATAGGGTCCAATTTCGTTTTTGGCATTTGGACCTGGTCCAAATTAACCTCGATAGATGAATACTTTTCTATACAGCTTTGGATCAAGGTTCATAATTTTTTGCAATTCTTTACATTGCTCTGGTGTGAGCTTGTCGTTCATAAACACAGTGACTGTTGAGCTTTTGATTCCAAGACTTTGTTTTTCATTTGGCATTTTATATTAAATTTTAATAAGTTCTTTGTTGTCCACCCAAGAATTGAAACTTTCTGGATAGCCTTTCCATTTCACCAATGATTTCGTTTTGCTTTTTTTCACAACCTTTCAATTCGGAAAACTTCTTGAGATGTCTTCTGAAGCTCTTTCTCATAAAATGTGCCCTGAACCTCTTCATTGTTGTAGTCTGTTATTTTATAAGTTATCGGATCGGTTCTTTGAACTTTTGAAACGGTAAAGACTTCTTCTATCCAGTTTGGGGTGAAACCCTTTTCAAAAAACCCTTTCTTCTTTTGAATTCGGAATTTATCACCAATTTTGAATTTTGCTCTCATGGGTCGACTTGTTAAGTCTGGATAGAAGTTTCTATAAACAGTTACAGCATTTGTCTTTTTTCTCACTTCGACAGGTGTCATTTTTATTGATGAATGTCTCGTGTTGTTGTATTTCTCAACAAAGTCTTCAAGAACGTCAATATATTTGTTGGTATTGTTTGCCGTGAAATACTTGAACATTTTTTCTTTCATCGTTCGGAATGTTCGACCACTGACGATTTCTCCTCATTTTCAGTAGAGTAAAGCTCTACACCGAACTCCTTCACATGTTTGTTGTAAAACTCTCAGCCTTTGTCTGTCCAAAGCTTTTGTGGTTTTCGCTTTGATTTTTTGAAATCTCCTTGAACGCGTCTGCAACAGATTTTCCAGTTTTGTCTTTGAGCGGATGCATCCAACCATATTTTGAAAACACGTCAATCACTGTGAGAAGATACCTGACCCCATGGTTGAACTTTGAAAATGCTTGCATTTCAACGAGGTCTGCAGCCCAAATTTTATCATTTCCATTCACAACCATTTTTCGTTTTGGAAAATTTTTGATGATGTGTCTGTGAAGTTCATCAGCTGGCTGGTCAGTCCAAATTGTGTCGTTTTTTTAACCCCCATCTGAAGCACTTTTTCGTCCCGATAATTGTAGAAACAACACCTCTCTCCATCCTTTCTCGAAGTGTGGGGTTATAAACACCATTAAGCTCTGTCAACATATTTTTATCACAAACTTCGTTGCGAATTTTTGTGTCGTTATTTTCAACATTACAAATGTCATGGTGATAAGCTGCCTTGTCGACTCCGTTGATTGGTTTTGACCATGCCTTTGGAGTCATATTCTCATTTAGTTGTTTGTTCAATTTCGTGCCTGGTCCTGTGAAGTTGTGACCCGCATGTGCATTTCAAATGGTAAAGAATTGTGTCATTGATAAACCCTTTTCCACTTGCGCTTATAAATTTTGACTTTTTCGTTCCGCAAACAACACAGATGCCTTGAAGCATTTGACGGTTGTTTTTTGTTGTTTTCTGTTTCACGTCTCTC
>Ga0210059_1000324_pt1 | contig 57057 bp, 28 predicted proteins | sample Ectturendosymbi2_FD_188042 | JGI IMG/M metagenome (GOLD analysis project Ga0210059, IMG submission 188042) | Ecteinascidia turbinata endosymbiont from Florida, USA - Sample 2 (SPAdes) (version 2) | ecosystem: Host-associated > Tunicates > Ascidians > Unclassified | place: Key West, Florida... | reverse complement strand
ATTTTTGATACAGTATATTCAGCCAGTAAAGGCAATTACCCTAATGTTTCTTGTCAGAGAGAACACTACACGCAAGGAACTTCACCGCCTTGAGTTAACAAGCAAGGTAACTACAGGAGTTAACAAGCAAGGTAACTATTTGCCTATAACGGCACTTCTAGGGGATTATATAAGGAACGTTATTTCCGAATTGAAGTTATAAACGAATTGAAATGCATGTAGAAGATGCCATCGGGACCGAACGAAATGTAACGTTATAAGAGAATTGACGTTACATACGAAGCGGTTATCAAGTAATTCAACTATGTAGAACAGATTTACAAGTTTCAGGCCCAATTCGGATTGAACTAAAAAATTTGGTTTCAGGGCTAATTTTTTATTTTTAGGGCAGATTGTTATTTTCAGGGCAAATTTTTTCCGCCCCCCAGCAAAATGCTTTCCCGTACGCCTGTGATCCTAAGTACCTACTGTACTTACCATGAAGCTTCGTTTTGACGCGATGTTGCACTATAACATGGGTAACGAAAATTCTGATGTGGGTCATATCAAATGTTCACGCGGGCTCCAGGTTCACCACCCCTGTTCTAAGCCCTCACCCCAAAAACGGAATCACACCATGATAAGCTTGAAAAGCGCATAGGTCTATGCCTGTTTGATGTAGAGAATCTAGTTTTGAGACAAGTGATTTTAAAAGACGCAGTGGTGAGGCAATTGTCAGGGTTTCGATTGTCCTCACTTGTTCTCTTTCGCATTGTTTGGTTTACATCGTCTCAAACATGATGATGCAAAAACTTGAAGAATTTAGAGCAACGATGTCTTTGAATGCATACCAAAACAGTAATGCAGAAAGCCAAACTAGCAGCAGTATAGCAATGACAAGTAAAAAAAAACAACTGTTTTTGACAGATCAACTGTGATAATTGTAGCGCGTAGCTCAATTCACCGCGAGGCGCAGGTCGAACAAATTGCAAATTATTCGAACGCTTCCTGCAAGAAAAATCGCTTTGAACTTTTTTCATCTAGTATTTATTGTCCTTTGATGTTTACACGCATGGTTTCTGTCAGAAGGGCGCGATGCCCCCGGAGCAGCTACGTGGTATGATGCTGTACAATTAATTTGTTTTATACTCACTGTATTTAGAGCTGGATCACTCTCTACCTAGATGCAGGCTGGATGCAACAAACAGCTGCTTGCTTAACCACCACTACCTCGTGGACGTGGTCACGGCGCAGACAAGCATTGCGTTTCTCTGATGATGCTGCGGTGGACAAAACGTTCTGTAGGCAGGACCGTAACTAGAGAGGTCGCAGGGGCGCTTCTCCCCCTGGAAAAATGTGTTGGACATAGTTTGAAAGTATTGGACATAGTTTTAAAAATTTGGGCCCCTCTCAGAACACTCTTCGCCCCCCTTGGTGTCCCAAGCTGGTTACAGCCCTGTCTGTAGGCCAAAGTGTAGATAGCTTATTTTAAACTTTTGTTACGTCAGTTGCATTGCCCAACATCGTATGTCCTTGCATCGTATCGTTTCAGCTCTCTTGTGCAGTGTTCCAACGACTGCGGAACGTGTACACGTTTGAAGGGTCCAGCGTTATGGAACGCACTTGTTTTCGTGAGATTTCTTGCAGTTGCAACGTGTTGCTTCGCAACCATTTTCAACTGTCTCATGATTTGAAAAACCTAAGTAAAGGTCAGGCCGAGTCGTAATTAATGGAACTCTTTGAAATATTACACCGAGCCTACTAAGTTGATAATTGAAACGCGAAACTGGTAGACTTATTCACTGCAGCTAGAAATATGAAAATTGAGTTATATACCGCGTGTTTATACCGTGAGCGAAAGTGAAAGAAAACAGCGCAAATTCTATCTACACAGCTTGGAGCAATTAGTAGACAGCCGTAGTTTCCTAGACCTAGGGGACTAAACACCAGTAAGTTAATTGGAACTTACTGATGCTGTTGTTAAAAGCGAATTAAAGTGCAACTGGAAAAAAACACGTTACTACTTGTGAATACAGCGATGGTGCCAATCCGGCTCGTGCAGCTTTCGCCTTTCCCTCTCAAGAACGGTTTGTAAGGCTTCCCAAGTTCTAACCGGGCAATTGATCCCAGTCTATCAAGTTCATGTGCTTTGTTATTCAACAGGCTGACCAGTGAGCAACGCGTAGCATGACTCGATGTATTTGCTTAATTTACTTGGGCATTGACACGAAATACACCGCCGTCATCAGATTTATCAAAGTACGAATGCACCTCACAGATCAAACATTGCTGAAAGCTGCTACAAGGACGTCGTGGAGTTTTTGAATTGAAAGCTTTTTCGTAATTTCCATTTTGGATTAGAAAATCAGCCAGTGTGTACAGGCGGTCTGCACAAGTTTACTTTTTACAAGTGGGCCAGTGGACATCGTATATTTCTATCTTCATTTTAGTATAGGTATCTTTTGCTTCGAAGCCTACATTGACTCAAATGATGACAGTTGTTCCAACTACAGAAGTAGTTACCCTTCTAGTCGTCCACGGAAGAACTGACGAGTAACCACTTGGACTTCTCTTTTGCAAAAATAAACTGAGTGTTTGGGCCACACGGCTTTGCGTTTAGTACAATGAAAATTCTGACAACAATGAATTGATGTGCTTGATCAGCTTGTCCAGGGGTGGATATTACGGGAAGCGAACGATGCGGTCACCTCGGACCCGCTTTTTTCAGAGATGCAGAGGGGTCCCCTTTGAGAGTTTCGACTAAGTTTTTGCATGTTTTGTTAAAAAGCTCACAAACCACTCTAGAGCCTCATGTGATAAGCTTGGAAGAAAGTAGTATATTTTTCAAAATAAAGCACAAATTAGAGAAGCAAATGTTCCGAAGGTGACCCCTCAACAACTTCAATGTGTAGTTTTGGGGCCCCTTTCTGAGAGTTTGCCTCAGGCCCATAAGCTCTAATATCCACCCCTAACCTTAACATCAAAATAAATTTAGAGCGTAATGTGGTGTAGAAAATAGGAATTTTTGATGAAAGCACTTTTTGCCCAAGATGCTGCGAATACTGCGTCGATACCATCGGTACGCCTTTGTCCTGCGTTTCGATTTGCTCCTGGTTCAATCACAAAGAAGTTTGTCGACATCGACCAAACATTTCACAAACTCCTCATACAACATTTTGTGCGTTGCTCAGTCCCGACACAGATCTAAGCAGAAACATTGCTCTCGTGACCCGGATTATCTGAGCGCCATGAAGTTCTGCTCCCGCAACAAATAAATGTGGAACACGCAGAGGACCAAGAGCGTTCAAAAATGCTCCACCGACCGGCTTGCCTTGGGCTTACGCAGTTAACATGTTGAGGTAAAAACATGAAGTGAAAAACTGGACTGACCCATTGTGGCAATTCACAGTCTATAATGCTAAGCTGCCTGGCTATTTTTTTACAAACCACGGAAAACGCGCAACATAAGAGCAAAATCAGTGTATTTGGGCGTTTTGAGCCGGGCGTGTGGCCCAGTGAAGTTGGACAACAAAAACTGGAGATGACAACAAATAGAACCACTTCAAACGGAAATGTCACACCAGCCGCCAGTCCAGCGAAATAAGCGGCGGCGAAACGTGACGTCCCGGAAAAAATCACTGGTTTTTGGCGTTTTGTCATTCTTTACAGAGTTTTTGCTGAAGGGAATTTTCTTCTTCTGCCCGATTGTCAAACTTATCAAAAACGAAATCTTTTTTACCGCAATGGATGCGTTGTACAACCGACTCTAATCACGGGCGCCGTTTTCCCAATCGCTCTCAAACCAAAGATCAGAATTTAAACAATGTTAAATCCACTTTTATATTAAGTTTGCAAAAAAAAGCAGCAAACGAACAAGCATTATTCAAACCGTCTCATCGAGACAGTCACATGTGAGTTGGACAGCGGGTGAGCAACATCTGAGCTGGGTCAGCCGCGAAATCGCTGCTTTGGGGAAAAGCATCTGACGCCCGTGAACGGAAATGACGTAATGTGGCGCCCTTGAACGGAAGTGACGAAATACGAAACTGCACGTAAATAGACATATATAAAAATAAATCAAAACCAACTATGGAAAGAAAAGCGACCATCAAAGCAACAAAACAGGTTTTGAAAAAAAAGAGAAAGATGGGGGGGAGAGCAGCTTGTGACACTGCAACGAGAAAAATGTAACTTGACAAGAGTTGTCGCAAGTGAAGCGTATCGAAAGTAAACAACAAATAAACGTACGACTGAAACTATGTTTGTTTGCCACTGCGTTCCAAATTGCGACTTAAACCCACAAGCAATTCACAACGACTGATCGAATTTTGCGTTCCCAGGCCAAAAACATGCGACGATCTCCAGTCGTCCGTGACGATTGCGGACCTCAGCGAAAAGACTGTCATGGCGGATCGGCTGCTTAGCAACGGACATTGAAGGCCTGGTGTTAAATGTCAAACCTCTGGCTGCTAACTTAGATCCAACTGTCGCTTTATATTTTATTTGATTTGATTATTATAAAAACGAGCGAAGATCTACAGCGAGTTTAAGGCAGGGTCAGAACAGGGGACAGTTCGCGAAACTGTGTCCCTCCGCGCTTTAATTTAACAGACCACGTTCAGCCAACGGACTTTATGCAGTGCTTTGGAACACAACCTTTCTTTGGTTTCAATTTTATATTTTGAACAATATTATTTGTTACATTTATACATCTCTTTCAGAAGACAGCAGTGCAAGTCGACGAGCTGGAACTGCGCGTGAAGATGATCAGCCCGCCATTGCGTCATCACTCGTGACGCCGAAAAGGAGTCAACCGATCTCACGAATAAACGCGCCTTTGACAACAAGAGCAGACGTGGCGAGACGAGAAACCGGCAGACGCAGAACCACAGTGGCATCGAGCGCTGGTCCGTGGCCTCGGGTTCACCGACTAGCCGCGAAAAACCACGCGCGCGTAACTCGTGCTTTGCGCGCGAGTTTCAGGGACACCCCCACCTCTTGGCTGCACGTATTTCTCTGCGCGCTCATTTTTTGCTGAGCTCACTCTTCGCAGAAAACTGCTTCGGTTACGTCAAAAGCCTCCTGTGAGCGCTCGCGTCCGGAGAATCCATCTCGGAAAGAATCGGGCTCTTTCGGAAATTGTCGGATTTCACTTCCACCTCGCGCTGACCTAAGCCGACCATTCCCGATGAGATGGCCAAGTTCCTCAGCTCCTCCTCAATCAAGGGGTCGACGTCCTCACGATAATGCGTTCCAAACGAGTCCTGCTCATCCGCCTGCTCCTCCGCTACCAGTATCTCGTATTCTTCCGCGGCAAACTTTTCCCAGTCGCTTGGTTCGGGGAGGTGGGAATCGATGTCCTGCGACGGAAGAAGCAAATTAAGGAATTTTAAAAAACGTATCTGAATATCTACACGCGCCGGTAAGAGAGAATTTGGAATGCTGCTTTGCACACGTTGGTCGTTGCATGCACAAACTATTATGATTTGAAGACTTGCCGCTTACACGTGATGCCCCTTCTGGTGTGCCATCTATTTAACGAGCCACACACGACTGGTTGTTTCACAACAAAAAACTAAACCATGGCTCCCTTCGTATAAACACTGAACACCATCAAAAGAACAAGTCGTAATTGGCACGTCAGACGTAGAAGGAAAAGTTTAGTGCTTCCGATTTTCGGCAAAACCTTACCTTTTGAGGCGCGAACGGATCTTTCTGCTCGTGATCCAAGTACTTTTCAACGTTGAAAAAGGTATCGAAGAAGACGTGCGCCATCTTGCAGTTCTTCAGATCGCGCAGATTCACTTGGTTGCGGTTGGACGGCATCACCATGTCCAGCATCTATGTCAAGCAGGCACGGATGTTATGGCGGAAACAACGAAATAACTGCTTCAGGCAAAGAAAAATATTCACAAGGTTGGAGAACTGAGCTTCCAAACCGGAGTGGCAGTCAAGGAGTTTTCGCTTTTCTGAACAGTGAGCCAGATAATTTCGCCCCTAGGCATTCCTTCGCTTCACCGATGGCATAGACAAATACCGTCTGCCGCCAGCTGCTAACGACGGTATGGATAATTTTTTTAAACGTTCAGGTGTTTGTTTTGCTTTTTTCTCTCGAAGTTGCGCTGATAAAAAAAGCCTCATCGCTCACTTACTTGGCAGACGCAGTCTTCGAAAGGCAGAGGCTCGATGTCAAGCTGCTCCAACTTCCTCATCTGCTCCTCATAAAAATACTCCATTTCGTACATTGATATCGCACCGTCCCCATCCAGATCCATGCAACGGAACCAGTACTCGATGCTAGAATAAAAAAACAACTCGGATAAGATCACCCTAGCTGCATAATAATGCAGCACCACTGTTGGTGTGGCTGTTGAATGGACTGATCATACCGGTTCAAGTTGAACGCTTGAATATGAACGAGAACACTGCATTGTACGAAATCGAGAAACCCCAACGGTTTTTGAGCATTGTTACGCATCCAACGGATTTTCAGGGAGAAAAAAAATCGTTTTTGTCTAACCTATATTTCTTGTGAAAGAGTATTCCGCGGGCAGGGATAAAATGTCAACAGGTGCAGATAACAAAGGCCGACTGTTCGAATCCGCACCAACACGCTTGGCGCATGCACATTCATCGTCTCTCATCCGAGGTAGTCGCTGATTTTCATGGAAATTACCCCACTCCCCGAAAGTTTTGAAAAATGTTTGTTTGTTTGGTACAATAACTAGTTACAAGCATTTTCATTTTGACCACCCAGTTGCAAACAATCATTCCCCCGCCCCCGAAAATTTTATCCGCTGGTTGCGACCCTGCCAACCACTGTCTGCGATTCTTATTATCGTGCAGCGGAGATCTTACATCGGATGCGCGTTCAATGCTTTCCTCATTTAAAACTTCTGAGAAAAGCTGTGCATTTCGGATCGGGGAAAAGTGGGCTGAACGAAGACGACCTTGTGCACGATCGGCATTTAGAATTTTTACCTGGTATGAGACTTCTTGTCTTCTTCGGAAATAAGGAACCAAACGAAATCGATGTACGACATCTTGCCCGCGCGGTGATCAGACGTGTCCCACCGCGTGACGGCGCCACAGAGCGCACGGTCGATCAAACGACTGGACAGCGCTGCGGGTTGAAGCAGAGGTGGTTGAGAAAGGACGAGTTGCAACAGAAGCAACAGGCAGAACTCAGAGCGCAAGCGAGAAGCAAGATATATTCACCGCATTGCACACGTTGCACGAAAACCACACCTGACTGCGTTTCTTATCTTCCAACAAAATATTGCATTTTTCAAAGAACTCACAAAAAAGAATTGAAAACCGCAACCCCCCAAAAGCAAAAAATAGACAATTTTGAACGAATCTAACCTCCACTGGCGTGCCGGAGTAAGTCTTGCTTGTCGATGACAAGGTCGTGATCAGTGTCAAGTTCCCAGAACTTGCAATAGACCACGTAGAAATGCTCGTACGAGAAGTAGTCGGTGATCACGTTGATGTCGTCCTCGTCGTCGAGCGAGTTCAAAACCTGGGGAGGATATTTTGTGTTTGATTTTATTTTAAATAAATCGGAACGCATCGATGTGCAGCGATGCAGCGCCACACGAAAGATACAAGCAGCTGCAAGCGACAAAACGACATTTGCATTTGAACGCTCGTTTTACTCAAAAACTGTATGAAGAGAGATCCTAGGTCTAGGAGGTGTTACAGAGAAGTTACACACAGTTACATCGCAAAAAAAACGAGTTTTTTCACAGCCAAAGGAAACCGTCATGTTGTTGGACGAGCAGTTTCAGACCTTTTCAAGCTTTCGGCACTCCGCAGAAGATACAAAAAAGCATATGGTGGCGCGCACGACAATTTTGCTGAGAGGGTTAACGACGTATTAAAAAATTATACATGAACAAAAAATAAATGCCAGTCAGTCTCCAACATCAAAAATTTTTATTTTTTGTTTGCCTCCTTATGTACAGCAGATCAGTTACACGGACTAAAGATATTTTGTAGCGGATCAGAAACTTTTCAAAAGGGGGTTTAAAAATTGTTTGCGTGCTTTACAATTACAATAGTGTTAACCTGAAATGTTGAACTGTTTTAACCATAGTTTGGCACTTCTCACTCAAAATGCAACATATAACACAAATGAGGACTCATGCTGCCAAAGCAACAACTTCCTGTGCTTGACTGAGAACCCGCACTTACATGACAAAAATCATAGATGCTTAAGAAAACCATTTGAACCTGCTCTTTTCCGGTCACAGACCGAAGTTTTTTTAAATTACCGAAAAAAGTTAAGTCAATTCGGTCATGATGTCCGAAAAGGTGAGTTTTACGGCGCGTTTTAATACTTTTATGAGACAAATGACCGAAATGTCTCGGCGAAAAAAAACCCAGACTTTTAAACCAGCCCTGTCGTGAGAGCAGAGACGTAAACGTTCAACTCTGTAAACTACAAACAGCCGCAAAAGACGAACACTGATCGCCTCACACCACTCCTGCTGTGCCGTTTACTTTGTCCAGCGTCACTCACCGATAAGAAGTTGCTTTTTCGTAATTCGGAAACGGTGATGTGACCTGACCACGACCGGTTCACGACGTAGAAGATACGTGCGATGACCTGGTAGTTCGATACATTCATACAGTGTAAGGTAAAAACGGAGCACGTGCTTCAAGAAGCCGCGCAGCAAACTTTCTGCGTCATAGCGGTTTTAAAGCGCTTCTCTCTTTTATCGCCAGCAATAATCGAAGGGTCACCTATTTACCTATTTATCGATAGCCGGGTTATTATCATACATAGGGTGTTCTGCGTGGGCGAGCAGCTTTATCACAAACAATTCTGAAGTTACTTGTGTATTATTTGCTTACGACACGAGACTGCTGCCTTTGTGCAGCCGGTGATGGACGCAGAAAAACAGCGAAACATGCTCTAAGGACCAGACAAAAGTGCTTGGCGTTGCTTCAATGGTGGTGGGGGTTGAACTGGTGGTTGAGGGGTGAATCGATGATTGGGGGTGAATCGGTGGGGGGGGAGGGTTATCAGCTAATTAGATTTCGTCTGGATGAAGCGCAGGTCGTTTTTCTGATGAAAATGCTGCGGATATGAACAATTCGAAACGCGGCTTACCGTGTTCATGTAACGGGTGTGGAACTCTGGAGCCTCGCGCAGAAACGTTAAGCCCGGGTGAGTTTCAACGACATCCTGCAAAACAATGGAACCGTAACAGCTGATCTGTTCGCACTTTCAGTGAATAACAACGCGCGCTCGACGCTCGCTGCCCTTTGCTTACAAACTAATCGCGTCCTCCCCGCCATCAGAGCTCCACTTTGCTCATGCATGATGAATATCAACCATCGCGCGGTCGCTGATGAATGTTCCGCTGCCTCGCTCGTTCGCAGGCGACTGCGCGGGGAGGATTTCGACGTCATCGTCGATCGCCATTCGCCGCGAAAATATAGGACGGTTAATTAATCATACCTTGGCTGCGTAGGCGAAAGAGCGCGCCGATTTCTGTGCAACTGACGGCAACAAACGACCTGGTTTACCGGTATTTCGATCGCGCGAGGTCTGGCACGGTCGCACGTCCGGAAGGCACGGACAATGACCAAACCATGTACATTATCAAAAACCTAGCAAGCTTCCTGCAACTTCGGTGCGACGACTTAATCATGCGAGCAACGCGCGGGAGGGGTCATGACACGTGCGCGTCATAACAAGACGCGAGTACTGTTGATTCACTGAGCTTAGGTTGTGTATCGCCGAACAGCAGAACAATCAAGAAAAAAAAACAAGCGTCGTGAAGAGGCAGCAACCGTAAGTATTCTACGGCAATTCTTAACTGCATGATCTACCGCAGCTGGGTTTATATTTTCGGTCATGGAGCGAATTTTTTTAAATGACCGAAAAAAAAAAAAATTAAGTCAATCCGGTCGTAATGTCCGAAAATATAGACTAGTGGATATTGCCACGGCGAGTTTTAATACTATCATGGGACAAATGACCGAAATGTCGCAGCGAAAAAAATCAGTACCAAGTATGTTGATATCAACGACGTACTGAAGAGCGCAACCTATCGACCAGCATACTTAAAAGCGTTGTCGCGAGGAGACTTAGAGCAAGTTTCCTACCGAGAGGGGAAATAAGTAGACCGGAGCGCTGCAGTTTCTATTCCTGTTTTGTCGCTAACGAAGTGTTGGTATATTCACTGGTGTCAGCACTAACCGTGCAGTGATGCCGACGATAACCATCGAAACCACCTGTTCCAGCCATGATGAGTCACCATAAACAATCAACCAAATTTGAAAAAGGCCATCACTTTCCTAAGCGACAACAGATTTCCACGCGGACTGCTATTGCAAACTGCAATAGCAGTTTGCAAACGCGAAAATCAAGATCACGGTTGTTCGCCCGCCGAAGCCATGACAACAGCATTGTTACCACGACAACGCATGCGAAAAATTCTGTAAAAATTTTCGCCTGGGACCAACAGAGCTTGGTAAAATTAACTAAGAACAGGTAACAGTGAACGGTGTTTACGCATTTTAGCATACAGTTCGAATCTGACACGACTCTACATCGGACACAAGTGTGTAACTTCACGCAGCAGGCAATTTACAAGCACCGAACTGTGTGAATGCGAATTATGTCTGCAATAAATGTTGCTGGTCTGACTGCCACAAGAGCGTCTTCTGCGTGTTCATGCACAAGTTATCATGCAGCACGTTGGTATTGCTATCTTGCAGTTTTGCATCAAAGGAAACTTTTCTTAACACTCGTAGCAGTGGAGCGGGAATTTGAAAACACAGATTTGCAAGAGCAGTAAGAAGAATTGACCAATGACGCCTACTTATGCAATAATGTCCCGTGTCCAAGTCACACGCGCTATAATTCCGACGAAGTTGTTGTAACACCGAGCAAATGCCGTGAAGACTATATTTGCAACTTGATCAGCGCAAGTACTAGTTTAAAGGTCAAGGCGGCACCATGGTCCAGAATCGACCAACAAATCAACCGGGAGCCGATTAAACGCACCAGTAACGAGCAGGGCGGGCGCAATGGACGTTACCAACGCCCAATGGCAGTTGTGCTTCATAAATGTTGCTAGTGGGCTGGCGCGTAGAAGCTCCAGTGCTTTAACAAACCTCTCCAGCACGAAGTATGAAATGCGGCAATCAGTGATTGGTACTTTGGATATGTGTAATGTTTTTACAAATACGTCATCGCACATCGTTCAAGAAAAAAGAAGGTTCCTTTGCATTTTTGACAATATGGCGTGCGCGTGACACTGCGAATTGTTCACTAGTCATATGGCGTCGGCACCAGCATCAACGGTTGAGGCAAGTGGTTGCAAAACAAGCGCAGACAATCAATTGCTTCACAACGCAGGTAAAACAACCGTGCCAACAACCTCACCGCACCACGCGGATTGGCCATTGTCTCCGTACAAGTGCGACGCACGCAAGACCCTGCTTTGATAGAATAGCGAGCAATCGAATAATAGACACACGCGCGCGAGTTTATTGCCTTCGAATGGGTGCCAAGCGAGCATCGAATGCAACACACCTGCATCAGACATTGGAAGTCGTCGAACTCCAGATAGCTCTTTCCGGGCTTCGCTAACATTCTGATGAAACGCGACGCGTCGTCATGATTCGACCGCCCGACCCTGAGCACGGAGAGAATGTTTTTAAAGCAAATGTAGAGACTGGCGGCAAACAGTGGACAGGAAATATGTTCGTTGCAAAAAATGAAACGCTCCAATCAACTACAGATTTTATCGACCCGCAGTAGCAAGTCTACTACGATAGGCGCGTATTAAATTTGTACGTCTGATTCCTGCGTCTCGAATGGCAGAGTTCCGATATTTGCATGCTCCAGCTGACGGCAAAATAGCATTCTTTCGCTTTTGAAAGGTGCGCATCAAGTTCAAGGTTAATGTCCAACCTGGACTTCATCATAAAACCAGGGCTGTGGAGCCAGCACTCAATTTTCAGGCTCCAGCTCCGATATGTAAACGTTTTTGGCTCCGGTTCCGGCTCCAGAATGATTTGGGCCATTGTAAATTGAAAGCCATTGTATTATTTGTACAACTCGCTTGCCCCACAAAATAGGGCTGTGGAACCGGAATTCATATTTCAGGCTCCGGCTCCAACATCTACAAGTTCTGGGCTCCGGCTCCACAGCCCTACATCTAACATTGCTTTGACGTCCATCTACTAAAATGAATTATATACACCCGTGACCAACCTCCAAAAAGGGCTCAACTTCAACTTTATACGCGCTTTGCGTTCTCTTTGGAGTGCCGCGAGTGCTCGGGAGGCGCAAACCCTCGCTTGTCTGCCCCGGGGAGCCACACGGCTGATTTCGTGGTGGATGCTGCATTGATGGCAAGTCAACGGCAGTACCGCGCGTGAAGCTCTTCCTTGCATCCACCGATTAACGCCGAATGCGAGACTACTGGGTATTCGGCATGACCCGGCTAGGAATGAACCCGGCATACCAGTTTTAGTAGCGAGTGCTCAATCCACTTTAACGCCTAACCGGTTTTGATTATGCCGTTAAACACTGAAATTGCAGAAAAATGAAGAAAATGACGTTTTTTACTGGTATCGATTTAATCCTTACTACAACTTAAAATACCCTGGTATCAATCAACCTGCGTCCTCATGGAGACCCTGCAGTTATGAGCAACTTGGAAGACGTCGCGACAGAGACTTGATCAAAGCAGCAGAAACTGAGGCCTGAATGTTCCAGACTGAGGCCAGAAAGGGAATATTTTTCGGCTGGCAACTCCAAGATGAACGGAAATTTACGCAAGTGACTAGACAAATCACCTACTCTTCAAAACTCCAAATTTGATTATTTTGCAATATTTTTTTTTCTTCCTCCAAGAACAGGATCTATACCGAAATATGTTTTGCCAAAACATATTGGAGCTTTGCCAAACCCCGGTGATAGAACAGTTCAAGTTGCAAAGAGTCGAAACCGAGACCGAGACTTACAAAAACGGGACACGAGGCACGTCTCGAGACCGGGACCAAGACTCGAGATCTCATCACTGAGCAGGTTGTTGAGATTACCGCTGTCGCTTCTTGATCAGGTACATGCGAAAGCGAACACTCCGAAACCCAGCGGTTAATTCACATCAATATGTTTAAGCAATAGACGGCAGATGCAGACAACTCATCCGAACAGAGCCATCAATAAAGATGGCCAACCGGAGACTTCCGCGTGCTGGGAACAATGGGCAGCGCTTTGGGCGTGGAGTCACGCTTCCGGTTGCGGTTAGGCGCCGAAAAGAAAGGGAACTGCGTAAATTTCATGCTGACCACACGCAACTGAATAACAAGCGTTGATTGCGCCAGCTAAGCAGAACTCGGCCGAAACACAATGCACGCGAGCTTGCGTGCAGCAGAGTCATGTGCGCCTGCGGAATTGCAGCAAGCAGACAGCGGATCGTGAGATAATTGAGATAATATGTTTGTCGTGTAATAATAGGTTTGTGACGTAATAATACATTTATCATGTAATAATAGATTTGTCATGTACTGGTAGGTTTGTTATGTAATAATTGGGTCTTGTGATAATTGGAACAATAATTTATTCATGCATCAGTAGATTTGTTACGTAATAATCGGGTATTATCACAATTGGAACAATATATTTATCATCGCAGAACGAAAGCAAACAACAGAGCGACTTATGCACATAAAACTCAATACAGGATTTACTCTATAATTGCTGGATTGTGATATGTCTGGACCGTTTCGGCCTGCAGTGCAAAATTTTAATTTGCTTGGCAACTGGCAAGTTCTCAATTCCGGAATCAAAGAGGAATGCCACCTACGCCTACCTGGTCCACATGGACAGTACGTCTGACTTGGTCACAGTGCTCGAGTTGGGTTTGGAAGATGCTTTGAAGAAAATAGATTTCCAGTAATCTGTGTAACCGCATGCCTGCAATCGAATCAAAGCAGTATGGGTTAAAAGGGTTTTCCAACACAGTCCAATCAATCTATTGTAGAATTTTTTCTTTCTTAACGGGCACATTTTATAGGAACTTAAACAGACGCGCATTTTTTCTTTCTTAACGGGCATATTTTATAGACAGACGCGCACGTGGTCGACACTATAACGTGATTCTTCAATATCCAAGTATTAAGTCATCGATGATCTCTTAAAAAGGTCATTCCTTGCAGTGCTCGCTTTTTGTAACATTTAAAATTCGGCAACTGGCGACTAATTACAGATCAAAGCTTGATAGGGGATGTCGCAATAACGCTTTAACCAAAGAAGCAACATGAAGTTAGTTCAAGACAAGAGTGAACTAAGTTTATCCATCATCTTATTGATATTTCGAGGTGGACGTTTCACCAAAAAGTTACCGCAAAAAAACTAGCATACAGCAATTGTAAATACAATTGAACATTTTTCGTCACTTTTATAATATTCGAAGCAAAAACATTTATGACACATTGGACGAGACCAGAGCACCAGCTTCGTTACGGTGGCAGGCGGTACGCAATCGAATAATTTACATATCTAATCAACTAAAGAACTGTTTATTGAATCTTTCACGACGCGTCATCGACATTGCCAACGAAAGTACCGTCTGCGCGGGTTTTCATTCATAAACCCAACTCTTCAAAGAGTGGTCACTGAAGCAATGAAAATTAGACCATGAGAAATGATGGTGAATCCGGATGTGGATGGCTATACTGAAACCTTAAATCACCAGAAAATACTTCGAAAAACGCAAAAAAACAACAAACCAAAAACTACTAAAACCGAAATAAAAGCTAAGTGGCTGCCCGGTTTTTACATTTAGCTTGCTGGCGGGGCGATTCGCCCCTCTGCGCCCAGTCAGTCACGCCACTGCGTACCGTGGATATCGCTCCGAGTTCTTTTTGCGTTAAGCGATCTTTTCCCAATTTAGTGAAAGCTTCTGAAATCTTGGTCAACGTTGACTTGAGATCTTCTGCAAGCAAAAAAGAGCAATTACAACGTTTAATGTTGCCTATCTGAAATTTACCACTCGAGGAAACAGCACATTACTTGAAGAAATTCGTCTCGATGCCATGACAACGCGCTACAGTGGAAAACATAAACAAACGTTCGGCATAACGACGTCGATCATGTAACTGTATTATATTTTGCATATATTCATGTCACGATACAATGAGTGCTTCACAGCGCTTAAATACCAGTCATCTGCTTGAGCAAGAAACTGAAACGAACCTGCGGTTTTAGGTCGACCACACGGGAAATAAAAACGAGGGATTTTCGCGTTCGATTCGTCTTTTCCGCTTGTTTTTTCGCGACTAGGTGTGCTTCGAGTGGATCCGGGAGTCTGTAGCACAACGTTTGGATTACCACCAAGCCCAGTAGAAGGGCAATCGTTTCACGCGCTGCATTCAGCAAGGCATATCGAAAGCAATGAGACAAGGTCAGGAGTTTAAAAACGTTGTTGGCGTAACGCTGAATGCGCTGCACAGTCATCGCAGCACGAATCGATGTGAACGAAACAGCGTTTGATGATCACTTGGCGAAGTCATACAATCAATCACAGATTTCAACTTGCGAGCAGGTGGGGGCAGGTTCTCGGCGCAGCACTTTCAACTGTTTCACTTGACACTGCGCAATCGCACGATGTCAAAAGATTGAACAAAACTAACCCGGCACTGTGCACATGCAACCAGGGTATACTACGCAACTGGCAGGAAAACAGCCCGGCGGCAACCGTTCATTTGAGGTTTCGCTTGGTAGTGATGTTCTGTACTATACGAAAGCGTGCTAAAAATATCATCAGCTGTTCATATCACAGTGGGCAAACGATTCATAGAGAAGCCGCAACTCCAGGCGGTATCATCAAATAGTAAACGCTGCAAGCGCATTTGGAAACATCAAACTGTGGCCTTTCACCAAACAAACAGGGTGAAGCAAGGTTGGAGATAGTAGTTTTTTCCTGTTTTCGGTTATTTGCAAGCTTGACAAAGGCTGACGTAAAGATGAAAGACAAGTTAGCCTCGTAAAGTGCTCGCATGCACTCGCAAAGTGCACGAAGTGCAATGTCGTAAAATGCATTGCGTGGAAACGAGCCAGGCCGAGTTGAAAGAACAGCGCATTTGGGCGAACGGGGTTCAAACAACAAAAAGGATCGTATGACACGGCATGAATATGCACAGAAGTCGTAAAGCTCAGTAAGGTTGTGAGTTACGAGCAAACGTGCTTCCACCCCTCTACGTGGACAGCGCCATGCCGCACATTTCACGCGTTGCGGCGCCTCTGTGTACAATGAAAGCGAGAAGCCAGGAAATGCTCGCATAGTCGTCTGTAAAAAGATCAGCTTAAAAATCCCCAACGAACTACTCACGAACTCTGGAGAAGCTACATTGAACTAGCTGCTTTACTTTGTAAATGCTTGCCTAGCTAACAACCTCATTCCTAAAATGTAGCGACGAGCAACAACAACTGAAATCCTCAAACCAAGCTCCAGCCACGAGAACTACCGTCTGATATCACTACTGTGCTCTTCATTCAAACTTTTCGAAAGGTTGACCCTTAACAGAATCAACCTTATCATTGACCTGCCGCTTCCTGTCGAACAAGCAGATCAACCGTGGATCAAGTCTACAGCTTTACTCAAAACATGGAGCAGACAATCTATGACCATCAAGTAGTCAGCTCAGGGTTCCTCGACGTCAACAAAGGACTAAATCTGAAACTGTCGGAGCTGCTGCATTGCAATAAAATGTCAAACCTGATCATGAACTTTCTCTGTTGTAGATCCTTCATGCCAGTAACGGACAACGCAGTCGCCCGCACAACCTCAAAAACGGAATCTCCCAAGGATCGGTACTAGCGTCCACCATGCACATTTACACTTGTGTCTTTCCCGAAACCATTTCAACCAGATATATGTACGCTGACGATGTTGCGCTGACCTTCTCATCGCCCACTTTTATCAGTCAGAAAAAAATCTATCAAAAAACATGGTCACTGTCCAAGACTACCTAGTCAAGTGGCGCTCAACACTCTTCACCAACAAAACTGTCTGCTCAGTATTCCACATCAGAAACCATGGTGCAGCAATATTCTCCTGGAAAGCTCATGCCATTCCAGAATAATCCGACATACCTGGGTATCACTCTTGACAGAAGTCTCTTTTTCAAAGATCACATCCTGAAGTTAAAAAACAAAGTCTCATCTCGATTTGCCTTGATAAATCGCGTCGCGTGTCTGGGCTGTGAATGCTTATTCAACGAGCTCAGAAAAGCTTGACAACGCTTTGGTATACGCTCCTGCAGAATATTGCTCCCAAAGTGCACACCCACGCAAATTGGACTCCCAACTGAATGAAGCCATGCGTACAATCTCAGGTCGCATAACATCTACTCCTGCAGATTTCCTTCCCTTCTGGCATCCTGCCCCTCTGTTGGAAGAAACATGGCATGTCTGCGGCTACATCTGAAAGCACAAAGTCCCAACCATTTGCTGCATGAAGACCTGAACGCACGGCGCGCTCCCGACAGGCTCCGTTCGAGACGCTCCTTAAGATCGTTCACGGAGAACTTCACAAACCATGACTAATTTTCCCCTCCAGTTCCTCAGTATTTGAAGCCATATCTCTCTACAAACTCCCCACCAGGATGCGACCCGTAAAGCATGGGTCCAACTTACCGACTGGACACAGCCGGTTTTAACGCGAACCTCTATAGAATGGGATTGGCCGATGACAAAAATTGTGTGTTCGGAGACATCCAATCCGACTGCACTATGCTGACTACCGTGCAACATTACCATCACCTCCAATGAAGATCAAAATTGAATATCTTTGCAATTCTTCAATTTATACCTAAACGCAAACCACCTGTCAGCTCTGTGTGTACGAAGGAAGACACCTAAAAATCGTCCTAATTCAAGGACGTCGACTATGAGCAGGACTGAGTTTTGTGCGAACCCACGGTTCACAAGTTCCTGCGATGTTAAGTTCAAACAACACTACAGTACACTACAAGCATGTCACAGTTGTACGGAACTATGAAAAACATGTATTATAAAACATGTATTCCGCATATACAGTAAATACCGAACTAAAAAACTATATCATAACAAGTATGCCACGTTTATAAGATCGATAACAGCGTAAATGGGTGTCAGTCAATAAATCAACGCCGCATAGCTTAACTTCCGACCAGCTTAAACGGATTACAGAACTTAATGCATAAGTTGATACAGCAGTGCACAAGCTGGGAGCCTGAAACTTGCAGCATGATGCATTTCATCAGAAATGCGGTTACACTATAAAAAGCAGCAACAGAATTAAAGCGTACGAACGAACACGCAGAAGCCGACTTTTGCTTGTCAACAATCAGCCTGGTTTTCGACCTCACAGTCAGGGCGCAATGAGACCCCTCGTGCAATTTGAAGCAGATGTTTTTTTGTGATTTGTCAGTATGGTAGTGGTGCGTTTTGTATATTTGTCAGTTTTGGACTAAAGCTTTTTAATACCGTTCGAAGTTCTTGCTTATTTCACTAAATAACGTAGCAACGAGATTACCTTGTCGTGATTTTTATTGTGACGTTATAATCTTTCCGATCACTCCAGACCACTGGTTCTTAACCTTTTTCTCTACCACGCCTCCCTCAAGCAATTGTCCTTTGTTTCAAGCTGCCCCTTGACATTCAAAATTGGTAACAACAATGTATTTATTGGTGAATTTATTGATAGAACTTTCCATGCAGTAGAGCGCGTACGAGCTCGCGCCTCCCTGGAAATTTATTGATGCTCCTCTGGGGAGGTGCGGCCCGCGGTTAAGAACCACTGAATTTTTGTGTGATGTTCCTATAGTTTTAAGCATTTTAAATAGATTAAACGTTTGTACTGAAACACGTGCACTGGTACTAAAGTTACATGTGCAGACAGAACCTCAGAGAGAGATATTGCTAAAGCTATTGGCATCAGTCAAGAAACACTCAAACGCCCTCGCGCCCCAGCAGAAATATTAAAAGTCATCCAGAACTGATGATGGCCTGCTCAGAGAAAGCGAGAGTATAAGCCAGGAAGAGTTTTCAGTTACAGCAAGACTTGGCTTCTGGTGAGAAGCATCGGTGACCCCTCCCGAGCCTCAGTGCAGTCCGTCAAGAAGTTACACTACCTATAATAACGGAGCTACCACCAAAAAACAGAAAAACATCTAAATAGGGCAAAAAATATACATACTGGTCATGTGAACAGTGGAAGCAAGTTTTTCTTTCAAAGCAAGGCGCTTCAAACATACTCTGCTCTGCCAGCGATTCTAACAAATGCCTGCACAGTCCATGCATTTAATCACGTACGGTAGTAGCTTGGTGCGATATTAAGGACAGCACAAGAAGGCAAAGTTAGCTTTTTGTTACTGTGCTTATCAGTCAAAACGACTTCATCATTTACAAGTTTATTAAATTGTTCGCTCTGTTCGTATGGCGATTGCAACGAAACGCGCGATTTAACAACTTGCATCTGACAAGCTGAGTGGGTCTCTTCAGACAACTGTCTGTGAACCGGCGTAATTGCGACAATAAAACATGGACCGAGCAGCGGAATGTTCGGAAAAGCCATATATCTTCTTACCAAAGACAAAAATCGACCAAGTTGAAAAACCTGGTTCCCTACAAACATTACGGCCGCTTATTTAAAAATAGTTCGAAGTTCTCAACCCGCTTTGATTTCCTAATGCCTTTCGATTCACCTTTCTTTGGTTTTCTGCGTGCAAAATGGGCGCAGGGTTCTGGTGTACAAAGCTATAGGTTGAAAAAACATCTCTTATAAGCGCCAGCTCGTGGATTGTAACCCCCACCCATTACAGCGAACGGTAATAGCAAGTTTTGTTTCAGATACAGCCGTGCGAGTTTGATAAAGGAATGAGAAAAGTACTCGTAGTGCGCGAAGTACCCACATGAGTTAAGAATTTAGGACTCACTTCGAGACACGTTCGTTACTTTGACCGGGACTGGTCGGATGTTGGCGATTGATAAAAAGCATACGCAACTCCGTGCATGACGATGGCGTAGCGTCATCCTTCAACGCGAAATACGGAAACACGCAGGAAATCAGGTACCTCGACGCAAGAAGCTGCGGCGGTTTTCTAGTGACAACATGATACGCGCATTACTCAATGCTATTTCGTGTCGGCGAAGTGCACACAGTCCGTGCTCCATTCATGACAAGCAACTACATGGCCGCTCGCGGATGTGACGTGCAGCGCTAACATCTACGTGATTACGTAGGTGTCATTTTCGTCTTGTGCATGTCGTTAGCTGTACGTCATCCGGTATGAAAAGCGTGGGTTCTCTCATAACTATTATGCTGTTGCAAGTAAACAAACGTAAAGTACCGTGTTTCGTGTAGCTGGCGAGAAAATGTGTTGAACCACGCGCCATCGCTTCAGCCAAGTCAACAAAAACAACTTCCATATAGCTGGTTGGTTTTTCGCCCTAAACTTCCTCCAGAAACGACTCAGGTATGCGAATGCCAGCAAAGCAAAACTGCCAACGATGTGAACACGTATTAAGAGTAAACATAGCGCCCCAATTATTTCTTTGTTAAAGCAATCCAGTGCAAGACGAGCCACGCTAGATATTGTCCACATTTCGAATGCATAAAAATACAAGAATATCGAAACTGCTATTTTTGACTGTTTCGAAAAGTTGCGTACCTACTCGCAAAATACTTTTTATTAACAAACGCTCCGTCACGAACATACGATTCAAGAGGTTTGGTATCACGGAGAAAGCTCACTATGCAAAACTTCCGAAGGCAAAGCACCGAAAGGTAACCGGAGTTCACACAGTCATGGAGATGCGTATAACTTGGGGTGAAAGGCGTCCGAAAATTTGACCTTTAAACCAGTCATCGTCATACTCTGTTACATTTTTTCTCATTAAGCGTACACATTCTATTACAAAAACAGTCTAATCTATCATCATGGCTAATGATATCACAACCGGCTGTCACTGCCAACACTTTAGTTTTGGGTAATTTAGCATAGATCTGATGTGACTTGCACTCAATATGCGTGAAATTCAAAATTTGGTCTTGATGCTCAGCGTCTTAGTTGACATCACGACCATCTTTGGAAAAGTTATCGGTATAAAATGTTGGTTGGGACTTTCCGCAAACCTTGTAGGGTTTTTGTAGAGAAATACGAAACCAATGTAAAGCTGTTAGGTCTTGGTCTTATTAGGAACACACAAATTCCAGGTGATTATGGGCATCCATAGCTTCAGGTGACCAGCAAGAATCAGCAAAACGTTATGACGATAATGAAATGACAAAACTTTCACATACAAAGGACACAGAAAATAAACAATTATTATCACATAAAAGGACATAGAAAATAAACAATCTCGCACTCCTCATCCTATTCAGCTTTGAAAAGTAGCATGAAATCCCACATAGACGTTTGGGTAATACGGGAGGAGTGACCCTACTGTACAATGAAAGCCTGTACAATGAAAACCTAAGTGTTGACACCGATCAAACAGGCAGACTCACTCATGAGTAGGCTTCACTTGCGAAAGCGCGGATCTTCCGCAACACCAACGTGATGTAACCACAACAAAGCTATGTAAGACAGCAGACTACTGTCGTCGATATTGCACAGAGCAAAGGGAAAAGCTTCATCACATCAAAAACAGAACTTTTCACAGACACGCACATGTGCTTTTCCACATCCACAGACTGCGACGTAACTTGGAATTCTTTGTAATTCCTGCTTAAAACAAACCTTTTCGAAATCCAGTCAATTACCAACTTTCGGAACAAGTGACCTGGCCAGCGTCCAAACTAATTTCTTTTAAGCGAAAATGTTCGACATTTAGGCAGCACGTTCTGACTGCGAGCATAAAAACCATATTGCAATGTTTTTTAGAGTATTTTTAAACAAGCTTCTTTCCGTACGCCGGGAATACTTCACGAACTTCAGAACAGTCAACGCCGAAACGCGTATTTTATAAAATGGAGTTCTTGTAAGAAGCGCAACAGTTGGCTCAGTGCTGACAATAAAGCAAACAGCAGTTTGGCGCTGAAAAACACCTCGATACAATAGAGATTGAGAGCCTTAGTAATGGTCCTTGATCAGGGGTGAGGGAACCCCATCCCCATGTTACTCAGCCTGCCCTGTGCAGATCATACAAGAAGTAAATGTGGTCGGTCAGCAGCACATTTTGCTTGACATCAACTGGTCATCGCAATTGTCTACACTTGTCGCGTTGCGATTTCTGCGAAATTTTCGTTAATCATAAAATGAACGGAAAAACAGCTCATTGAAAGTATTCGAGCCATTCAACAAAGCGATCCTTGGGAGTCAGCCTCGAAAATGCGCAAATCAGAATTGAAGAGAATGCGATATAAGGTTGTTTTTCGCATATTTTCTGCCTTCAATCCGCAAGGCACATCCGAAAAAACCATCGCTAAAAACGATATCGATATCGTACATTTTGAACGTTATTTAGGTTTTGTTCGGGAGATTTGCGTTGTGCTACAAACATGGCCGTTGGTAGAAAATAGGGTTATGATTATTTCTTGCTTTTACGAGGGCAACTAATTCTGCATTTGTCAGCACCGTACAGGTTATGAGACGCAAAAGAAAAGCGGCATTCGAAGCTAGTGCACACGCCCCTCCGAAGCTAAAGTTCAAGACATTAAATATTGATAAGAGCTTTAATCGAAATCTGCAAAACCGTACGCCAAGCTGCTACATCTTCGTCATGTCCGAGCCATGGCCGGCTGCAATTGACTTAGCGAGGGTATAGTGGAACATCAACAGATCAGTGTCTGGACCCAGGGGCGTACCGATGTTAGGTGGCGCCCGTGCCAGGAAACGAACTGGCACCCCCATGCTCGAACCTACGGTCTTTCAGTAGCAGATGCACTGTATTGAAGAAAGTACTTGTGACATTGTTAGGACTTTTCGGCGCCCCCAGCGATTCGGTGCCTGGGGCATTGTTTCCCCCCTGGTACACCCCTGTTTGGGTGTTAATGGAAAATTGATGGCTAAAGCATGACGCGAAAATTCGTTGATGACACTGCGCAAAGAAGTTTTAGGTGCATACTCCACGGTAGAAAAACTTGTTCCATGCTCTACAAACAAGTCAAGAGGAAGGTGGACGAACCAGGTTGATATAAACGATTTCAACGACCTTACTTTCCGGAAGGACTTTGCCAGATCGCCGAAATATGATTGGCAGCAATTTGCCATGAACTAATTAAGCTTGTCTCGTGCAAACCCAGATGTTTACCACTAAACTGACATCACCAACAATGCTTGTTTTTAATGGCATCACCTGTGTAGCACTGAAAAACCCAAGAACTAGATATATATATATGTATATATACGGAAATGTGAAAAGCACGCCCTGTCGGACTTAAAACACGCTGCAGGTTGCTTTAAATTGCTGTATATAATTGAATAATCGTATAGTATCAGGCATCCTTGTCATTAATCTCAATGCTAGCTGATGACCAACACAAAGCACTTCCTTCATGTTCGCGTAGATGCACAGCGCCTATTGCACATCTGCACGCTACGCAGCAGTCTTGCCAGTGCGTTGCGGTAGCAATCCATGTCGCATTGGAGCACATTCGGAGATTTTCGATTCACTCTCCGGAAAGCCCAACTGATCTCAAAACCGCATTGATTTTGCGCAATTAAATAAGATGAGGCTATGTACCGTTGCTACTCCTTTGTCTTGCCGCGAAAAACGGTGCTTTCATCAGCAATTCAACAAGTAACTGTTATTAATAGTATTCGAGCAGCAGGGCACAGGGTCACCTGTAGCGCTGAGCTCATGTTACTGTGCGAAAATGCTTCCGTTCGAAGCCTACCCTCTACACCAATTTGTGCGTGCACTGATGGCACACGTTTAAAAGTGTATCGCACGAACCCTTATTACATCTGGCTAAAGACGTTTCATGCGAAACATAGCGTAAGTCCAGAAAAGTACAAAGACTAAATAATGTTCACATGAATCAACTGTCGTAACAAAAATTCTGTGTCAGGGCAAAAATCTGTGAACCTGTTGATCATTTTTTTAAGCCGTAACTGTGTCGGAAAATGTATTGTTGCTGTACGCAGGCGGTGGGCAGTGGTGCTGGCGTGCAAATGAAGGAATGCATACCAAGAAGCAAAACCTACATCTACCTGCTCAACAAAATTTACATAAACTGTGAAATCTGTGAGCCAGCGGGCAGGCTCGTCCGCGCTTAACTTTGCTTTGTTTTTGTCTGACTCTGTTCCTATCAAACGGTGATTTCTCTCAAATAAGCGTCTGTTGCAATAGTTATTTTCCTGTCCGCAAGGTCAAACCAAATGAACTAAAGTAACTGATCCGTTCAGTGGCAATAAAGCTTTCTTTCCTAATTCCAACGTACCATGTACTTCGGGGACTTAAATTCAGAATTGCCTCTGCAGAAAGTTCTTGCACGAAAAAACACGGTCATTTTTGATGATTGTCAGCCAGCGTCTCAGGGTCTTAACCACAGCACATGATTCCTTACGGAGATAATACATATTCCTGTGAATATTGATCCAGTCACAGTACCACGAACTGATCATGCGAATGAAAAGCATCAAAGCTTCTCTCCAATAACGAGCGAGCCGACATTACAGAGAAGCGCGCTTTTCCAACAGCTGGCCGATGGCAGCCACAAATGCAATAGCAGCGTATTATGCCATGGTCGTCGACAAAATGTTGCTTGCAGTAGACGTTCGGCGCAAACGCCGATCAATCATCTATTGACTGGCACCTCCGACTGCCTGGCAAACGCCCAGACACCATTATTGTCGCTATTTATTTGATATTATCGATTCCTCCCAACCATTTGGTTGCTCCAAAACGCACGTTGTACGAGGAAAGAATAATTCAGCTGAGCTTGGAAATCTACAGCGTTTCTGAATTTTTGGCAGAAGCACGCAGATTGCTCGTGTTTATATTACAATGCTCGATTTCCTCATGGAAATCTTACCAATAAAAGCAACCGATCTGACGACACCCGTTTTAAAATACGTTGGAAATAGCGACGCAATGATGACGTTAGCAAGTGAAGTTACAACTCACTATCACTGAACAACACGCGAGTGTCTTGTAAGGACACAAATGTTTCGAATAGCAAAGATAGCAAACTCAAAAGAAAAAATTAGCAAACGTACTGCAATTTGACCCGCCAGAAAGCAGATTGCTAACGCAGGCGTAAGCACAACAAACCACGTTAAACAACTCGCTAACATACGTACCGCACAGTGATGATCGTCCTTTACCGTGGAATCAACCCGTACTCCTGTGGGCATCGATTCCTCTGATAGGCACAAAGGTGCTTCATTTTTAGACGCATCCGGGCCAGAATTTAAGGTAACAGGAACAGAGAAATCCGCGCTGGTAGTAATTCCGCGATTGCAGTCAACGAAGTCATTGACATCTTTTGCAATCGAAGAATATTGGTTTGCAGTTGTCTCTTTGACGGAACTGCACGCTGCTGGCAAAGGTTTATCCGAAAAAAACAAGGGCTGCTGATTCACAACAGCGGTTGGTTTATCCTGAACAACAGAGTTCGGCTTGTTGGCGGTTGAAACTGCACTGTCACCTGTCACAGCATTTCCTGTATCGTCCGCGTTTTCATACTCGTAGGCAGGATTTCCGAAAAAGTCAGTAACACGGTCGTCAAAGTCTGCCTCGTCTGTGGAAGGAACTCGATAAATTCTACAAAATTCACCGGACGGTTTGCTATTGCTCGGTAGCCTGAACTGAAAACCATTACGTTCATCAGACAACATATTAGCTCGACTGCCAATAACGTCAACTTCCGTGCTGGCCATCTTGTCGATGTTTTCAGCAGCCAGTAATTCGCTTGCAGGCTGTGTTATGGCGGTGCTGGTTTGCGAGCTCTGATTTAAAGTCGACGGTCTTCCTGTTTCAAGCGCACTGCTCTCTGGCGCCAAGGAACGGTTGCTCGTTTCCGACCAACCAAGCAACTTTTCCGTTTTGTATTTTAAGCCATGGCTGTCAATCTGCACTGGTTGTCTCAATGTAACTGCTTCGTGGCATGCAACATTTTCTTCGCAACCGCGTGAGCTGCAAACCCCAGTGGATAGAACAGAATCAGTTTCTGCTGGGAAGTCGGCGTATGGTTTGTTCGGATGGAGATTTTCACTCCGATCTTCGCCACGCGAAAAACGCGACTCCGGTGACGTCAACGACGCGAAGTCTTTGTTCTCAGAGATGGACAACGGGCAAAGTGTTGGGTTAGATTTAAGCGACAGCGTAGGACTCCCGGAAACTTTCGCTGATCCACTCAAACCTCTTGAATCCGAAAGCGATGAAGGCTTGCTTTCTCGAACAAGATAAGAATCTTCGTTGGGATGCTCACTGGTGATTTGATGTGAAGCAGGCTTGGAAGGTTGGACAGCGTTTGTTTCGCCATCGGCAACCATGGTTTCACGTGAAATCGGAGCTGGCTTTGCTATGCCACTGAGTGTTTTCATGATTAAGCTCCTAGCCATTCGCCTTTTTTTGTCGCCCGATTCTTCTGCAAAGCTTTCAGATGCTGATTTCTCGCTAGCCGCCGGGTGGCTCAGCTGCACATGAGCATACCGACTCTTCTCGGCGCATGTACTGGTGTCGAAAGACTTTGGGCGAATGTTTCGATCCTGACGCAATGCAGACCCGGCAACTTCCGGCAATGTTACGTCATCGCCGCTGACGAAACTTTGCGAGGGCCTGTCTGGTAACACGACATGTACTACCAATGGCTGACCACGTGACGTGTGCCTAGAAGGCATCGAAGTGTTGGGTTGGTGAGACCGAGGAGGCATGCGATGTATACGGATTGGTATTACATTCTTGGGTCGCGGTTTTCTGTCAGCTGAACTAACATCGAACGTCACGTTTTTGTAATTGCCATTAACATCCGCATCGGCGCATGACTCAGCATCTACGGCTTGTGATTGTGACGCGGTAGCAAGCAGTGGAGTAGAAAGTTCTTTGTTATTCAGCATTTCTCGGCGCTTTTCCACATCAGTGGTGTCCCCTCGACTGGAACCGGAAGCAACGCAGGTCAAAGTAACCGAAGAGCGGAAGCGAGGTTCACCGCCCTTGTGCCTGGCAACACCCACAGGTGGCTTGTACTGAGATTTTACATCTGCTTCAGCGGTGACATCGCCAGCTTGCTGGGACGGCGAAAATCTGAGGGGTGGACCTGTGCGAAAATTACTCCTGGTGCAGTTTATACTCGTGCCACTTGCGTTGGACTGGTCACTGGTAGCAGGGCTTTTATCAGAGAAGCTCCTGAGTACCTGTTCCTCCGGCCCATCCCAAAACGTGGTTCTGCTGCTAGAGCGCTGCGCACTATGACCTCTTTTACTACCTGGCGAAGCTAAACCGCTTAAAGTACGAGATCCTGTTCTGAAGAGATTGCCTGAAGATAACTGCCATCGCACAGACTGGCGAAGGTCATCCATGTCTGCATCCAAATCTGCCATGACATCTTCAACGGATAATTCAAAAGGACGGAAAAAGGTGCGACGTCGCATTTGGGCAAAGCCCGGTTCGAACGATATGGGCAAAACGTCGTCCACTTCCTGCAGCATTTTTCGTCGCAGAGCTTGCATTAACACAAGACGACTTTTCGCTTTGCCGAAACCGGGTTCCGTGAAAAGTATATCACGAGACATTTCGCAACAACAGCAGATGCGGGTTTGTAACGCGATCACCAACGTGAGTGTCAGTTAAGATTATGCGAGTGAAAAACTGCTGCTTTGAAACAATTTGCCAACACTCAAAGAACCTACAAAAAGATAAGAAAAAAGGAAGTTCGATAAGGTGTCTTCGGCAATACATTTGGATGTGTTTTTTTCGATCCTGTTTTGTTTCGAAACTAAACGATACTGCCTAAGCTGTCTTTGAAACTGGTTCGGAAACGCATTGAAGTTCGGAAAAGTTCTGCAGTGCAATCCACTGGAGATTACGAACAGATTATTGTTAATAAGGGCTGTAGTGCTAGTGAGCCAGGGAGTTCACCAGCGAAACGCTATTCAAGCAACGCAGGACGAAGCCTCAAAGATGGTACGTCACGCATGCAAGTTGCCGTGAGCGCAAAAGACCAAAACTTGAACTTTCAGCGCTATCCTCTGCAGAATGAGAAAACTTAATGACGCGAAGCAGCATGGCTCGTGACGACGTTGCCATCTTCGATGGGTAGTGGCACTCAAAATTAAATACACAAGTTTTTGAAAAAAACACTCGATTGACCTTACCAAACGTCAACACTCGCCTCTACAGATCCCTCGCGGCCTCAACCGCTTTCTAAAGGCATATCACAAATCGACAGTCTCTGAATCGCTGCAGAAAATTAATCCGGACCTAATACTTCCGAGAATTTTGGCGAGACGATCGGCTTAGGTACATAACTTTACCCACTATCAGCCTTATCACCGGGCGACAACTTCTATTCTGTACCGTGCTGTTGCAAAGTTGCTTCGATACGCCAGGCTGTTTCTGGGCAATACAGTAATAAAGCAATCGGCGTTAATTTCTGAGTAATTAAAAGCAAATACGGTAAAATCTATGCCGATCCAAAGCGCCAGTCAGTTCAAGCAAACTTTCCCAAAGAAACACTTGTATTCCTCTACAACAATGCCCAACGTCCCGAAAGACCGATCGTTCCTAACCATGAAATAAATAATAACGTAGTATTAAGAAGTCTCACTGCGCGAACAAGAACTTGTGACGTGTCATCAAAGGAAAGCTGATGTTTTTTTACAATTGAACAACACACATGTGCTGTAGAGAAACCTGGAAATAATCGACCTTCTTACCTAAATCACAGAGCAGCTGCAGACGCAACAAGGAAGGCCTTAAACGGTTAGAAAAATACGACTAGGTCAGTTTACTGAACCTTTTTCGAGATCAAGTAGTGCACTTGTTTCAATTTGTTTTGTCTCGGAAGAAAGCAAACAAACGGCTAAGCAAGCATTAATATGAGAAGCGCAGCCGCAATAGTAAGCTTACATTCATATTTTTCCAGAAACGGCCACGTGAGACGCTAATTGCATTTATCTATGGAGCATAACCGTAACTAACTGCACTTCAGATAGAAATTTGACATGTGCCCGAAAGTCGAGAAAACACAAGAAGTGACACAACGATCAACACTATTTGGTGACCACATTGTAAATCACATCGGAAAGTACTAAAGCTCAAAGACCTTACATTTTCGCTACGATTATTTCAAACATAAACCCAAAAACACGTTCGTTCAGACATTCCAGCACGGTGGCCAAAGGCATAATTTAAAAAGAGACCTTATCTTTTTATTCTGATGATCTTGCGATCTGCAAAATGGTGAAAATGTACGCAACTTGTCTTATTTGTAATTATGCCTTGAGTCGCATGATGCGACAGACACAACTACATGCAGAGCATACCACAATACCACATGGTAGCTGTCTTTTAAAGCTGCTGAAAAAACGCTTGTCCATTCAGACAAAAGCCGCCGTTCCCTTAAGAAACGGAAAGTGCTTCAAATCAATAAACTGTCAACCAGTTGTCATTTTTAATTGTAACAAACCGTTTTCTTTGCGTAAATCAAGCCCTCTTTCTTTCAGCGTTGCCGCGAAGCAATAAAAATGTTTGCGCACGAAATTATTGCCACTAATCAAATGTTGTGAGAATTAAACCACGAAAGGCGTCAAGACACACCAATTTTATTGGTATGTACTTTCAACGCAGTATAGACGAGAATTTCCGTTTTATATTTTCATTTAAACAGCGGAATACTTCCTTTGAAAAACGTTTGGAAGATATGACTTAAAAAGTTATGAACAAAATACGTTCAAATACCAACATAAATCCGTCCAAAGAAATTTCACACGCGTACGATACCTTGCTGCAGAAGTCAATAAAATCTCTTTATTCGCAACCGCCAGGAACAAGCTGCTAAAATGCCTGTCTTTCCAAGTACACCCTGCTGTAATAACTGGTTGACTTGTGAGGAAGTTGTGAAAACAACAACTGAGGGCCCCATAGTAACTTCAGCCGCACGGATGTATTAGAAGATTCACAAAGGCGCTCGCTAAAATGCTTCTGAACGTATCATTACTTCACACTAACAGCTCTGAGGCGATCTTTCGCTTGAGCGCAGACGGGTGAACGAACAAGCAAAGCAGAAGCTGCTTGCGCGACAAGAGAAGCAAGCTGCCACGAAGTTGATCTACTGTAAGCGTCTTGCCAACCAGGCTGAAAACCACAGCACTCCAACAAATGATATGCCGCATCGCGATGAAACGCTTATCGCCACTAATCGGTCGTGCGCGAACGAAGGGCCTGTGAATGTCGTCTGCGGCGGAGATGTCAATGCCCCAGAGGGCGGCGTCGGCTCTTGGCATGCCGCAATCAGCAGCCTAGATATAACCGATAAGCAGTTGCTAGGTATAAAGGCTCCGAGCAGAGCAAATCAGCGAGCATTCTTAACGAGGGTGATGAGATGCTACTCGAGCCAAGCAATGGCCGAAGCCACTAGATACGAAGCTGCAAGCGGGTCTGCCACGCTACACATTGATGGAGGTATCACTCACAAGGGTTCGTGAAGAATCACTATGAAATTACTGGAGTGTTCCTGGGTAAATGCGCATTGAGTTTTCTAAGTGCCATTCGCAACATGCGTATCTATCGACACACATTATATGGAGGTCTACATCGCTGTCGAGTGAATGAACCTCAAGCAAAGTAGATTATTACTTACTTCACTTCAGACAAATCACAATAGGCATGAAGGAATTTTTACGTTAGAAGATCTGGCTTCCCAAGGAAATCTGCAGAGTCCAATAAGGACGAAAGTAATAAAAATATAAATTGTCCACGCGCCTGTCAACTTGCTCCCGTTTCTATATATAGCTGAGATATTACCAGTCCACTGCCATAGAACTTTCTAAGCGTGATCGCATAAACAAGGCTGACCCAGTTTAGACCAGCTGCTGACACTGTCTAGCAACCAGCCTGATCGCGCTCGTACTTTCAAGAATGTCACGAATGAGCCTCAAAGCGTGCCAGTAAATGTCAACGTCATGGAAGGTTGAAGGGCTAGCGAACAAAAAAGGTCCGTCAACGTTGCAAGTACTGCTTCTGCTTTCAAAAAGGGAAACAACGCGTCTGCCAGTGCCATCATTGACGAGAAAAGGTTGCGCAGTGTTAGGCAACATAATTACCTTCGAGGTATCTTACGGTCTATCTTGGCTGGACTGCAAATGTCACCGGGGATGACGTCATATCATAATGGCAGCAACGCCGTCGCGCTTGACTGACAAGAAATTACACGGAAAGCGTTCACTGTCGGTAATAACCTCAACTACGCAGTGTTTAAAATTGCTTCTTTGTCGCACTTAGCTTGTGCAGTGAACGCTTTCCAGCACGAATGGTTCGAAGACGCGTAAGGAAACATGAACACTGCATAATACTCGGACGACTGAACTACTCGTACTGGGCGACGCGCTGGCCATCTCATCTGCACCCGCGCGTGATTGACTTCAACAGCAATGAAAGTCGCTAGGTGGAGCATGACTCGTCCAACGCTTCACTTGTGACGATACTATTCAGTGTTCATGCACTATTTATGAACAACTGGCAAGCACAGTGCACGACATATTTTCCACTGATTTAATGACAGTCACAAGCTTAGCTTAAAGATTCTTAATAAGAGTCAAATCAAGTGTGCATTGCCATGCGTTGGAGTATGACAGGCACAGGTACTCTTTGCTTGGAGCAGCTGACGATGCGTGAAACGGATAAACTATGGCCAATCACAAAACCGTCACCATCGAAACCAAAGGCAATGGCCCGTGAACGTTTTCCGAACGATACCTAAAAAGTCGTGCAAAAGTTTGCAGTACGAGTGTATTGGTTGAAATATTTGGCAGAGACCTCATTTTTGTCATCGCTCCGAAACAAGCCTGTGTAGATGCGCTCTGGAACGCCTTCGCATGGCAGAGGGTCGAGAGTCTAGAGATGCAGTAAGGTCGGCCGTGGCTTATTGATGGTCAAGCAAAAACTAGAGTTTTCAGGTCACCTTTGCGTTAAAGCACATCAAGAATTCATAGCTTGCAGAAGATTTCATCATGCAAGCGAGTTCACTTCAGTAGAAGACAAGATGCAAGATCTACCGCAAATAACACGATTGCGATGTCGTACGCTTCGAACCGATTTCATGGACAGCAACGACACACTTCAGAAATTCTCGTTGCGACGACAAGTATATTTTACAGGGATCAGCGTTTCGATGTACATTGTGCAGATCAGTACTCGTAAGTACTCAAGCAGTGTTAATATGCAAAGAAAACAAACGGTCATAAAAGTCATAACACTGAGGTGCTAGCGTTAGTGTTGCTTCTATTTTAAATCGGAACGCATTACATGCACCTGCAGAGTACATTGTGAGAAGAACATAAGCCAAATTCGCGAGCAAAATAAACGAACTTTACGAGTTTTGAACATTTGTACTCAGTATGGAAATCGCGAGACGAAGACCAACACCTCAACTTGACCAGGCTTCGTTTATTTTCAGTGGCGATACTTCACAGCAAACCACGAATTTGAAACGAGACAACAATTTACAAAGTTGAACTTGCGTTGAATCCAGCGCCGAAGTGTTCAGCACCACGTGTCTCGAAAGTTCTACTCGACCTGGCGATAATTTGTGAACCGGATGCGACCAGGACACGATATTTGGGGAGCGGCGATCGCTCAAGTGCAATGTCCGGCTCTCAATGAAAAGACTGGATGATCCAAACACAGAGACTGAATAAACTGCTGTAACGCTGTATGGACAAGAGCAACAACCTCAAACGCCCCGGCAAGAAACACATTTGAGGCTTCAGCTTATACTGCCAATTGCCATAACGCAAATACTGTCGTGGACTGACATGGTAACAGAGAACTGCAGACAGCAAGATTGCCCAAAATTATGAAGTAATTCTACTCACATAATTTGTTCGGGTGTTTTTTTTCGGGTGAAAACCCAACGTTTGTAAAAACGGCCCACATAAAGGAAAAACTACACGAATTGCGCTCCTAAAATATGACAGAGAACAGTTAAAACTGCCAAGACCAATATAGAAGCATTAGTGTTGGCACGAAAATGTCAGTAACGCCATCTTCTGAAAAGTGTAATTACACACTTTTTTACACAGAAAAGTGTAATTATTTACACACTTTTAACACAACGCTCACTGGTCGATCCAGCATCATTTGTTTTAGTCGTCGAAAAAACTTTCAACAAAGATGAGAACACGAGACCACGAAAAGTGGGTTTCAAGACAGGTGAAGAAGAGCAGCCAACGTCAGCTGTTGCCATAGTATACCGTATATCAGCGTTATATACGTAAATTAAATTGGCATTTTTTCCTCAGCAAATACACCTACTTTTCTACCAAAATGCAGCAAAACCAGCAAACAGTGTTGAATAAGGACTTCTGAGTATTTCTGTGTTCTGTGAAAGCCGTAGAGAATTTGTATAAGACATTTTTCCTAACATTTAAGCAGTCGAACACAAGAAGACAAATAAAGCAGTGTGAAGGTCTGGTTTGGCTCTGGCGCAGACAGGCAAAAAAGAACGAATGAATCAAACACGTGCAAATAAATAAAAATTTACCTTTACGGGGCTGAGTTTGTTTTTGCCCTCTTGCTTTCTCCTTGGGCTCAAAAGAGGTTTGTCGATGTTCGTTGCTGGCTTAGTCGCTGAAGAAACCGCATTGTTATGTTGAGTCTTTGCGGTTGTTTCAACAACAGCTTCCGACACTTCTTGGGCTGCATCGAGGTTCGGCGTTTCCTTAACGACAGCAAAAGTCCTGCGAAAAATATGAGCGGGCTTGAACATGTTTGAAAGAAAATGCGATCTCATCCTGAGGGTGCACGTACAGGATATGACAGAAACCCTGAAAAATTTCGAAGAGGTAACGATCAAGTATGGACCATGGGCTGGAATTACTTCATCGAAACTACTGTTTTCGGTTCTATTTTATAATGATTGCCGCTCGCTGTGCATTGCGCAATATGCACTATGGTATCCTACCGAACTGATTGGGGCACGTCTTGTGGAAAGGAGTAAAGCAGTGCTCCCAACGTTTTTCAACTTGTGACTCACTTTTACTGACACTTTTTGTGGGGCCATTACACTGTGAATAGAATATCGGATAATTTTCAAGAATCGCTTCAGTAAAAAAGCGAAAAAATTGTAACATTTTGAAATGCTTTGCGGTCTTCCTGACAGAACTTCACGACCTACTAATGGGTGACGACGCAATTGTTAGGAAGCATTGGAGTAAAGGACGTTCTTTTCACCACTGCAAACAACAGTAAACTTCGATGGGGGCACAAAAATGCGAAGCCACACAACGCTGTCACGAATATGAAACTTGACTGTCTCAACACCAAACAAGCCATTACGTAAACATGCTTTAAAAGTTTTGCATGGAAAATCGAAGTTACCGCATCACAACTGTGGCCGTTTGCAAGTTTTATGAGACATCATCCATTGAATCGCAATGAACAGTTCTTCTCAAGATTTCTAGAACTAAGTGAGGGCCAAGTAAAACTGGTTAACCCTAAAAGCGACGACGCATCCTTGCTTCAAAAAATATATGTTTTACATTATTTGCGTCTCGTCTTTTGCCGGCATTGTAAAAAACTGTGAGGAACGTGCGCTCCCAGTTCATACTTACCTTATTAAGGACGCTAAATGACAGCAATAATGATACATTTCGCGAAATGTCACGTTCTTGGAAAAGCTCCTCTGACATTTTAATAATTGTCAGCGTGAGTCATTAATATCAACGCCTAAAAGCCCACAGCAGCTGGAAGATCAGGATTGCCCATCCCCAACAAAATCTGGTTATTTAGCTAATCTTGAAAAACTGGATAGTACCATGTTTAATGGCCTAGTAAGTTTCACGCTGGTGTACCTACAGATTAGGACGTAAGTGCAGACTGATCCTTTTTCTTTCTTTACCGGGGTCAAAAGCAAATTGACTTATTGCAGATCTTGCACATGGTATTTGAAAAACACTTCGCACTGAAACCTTGAGAAACGGATCAAACTTTTATTGTTTGCATACATTCAAGCTTAGATGTAAGATCACAACACAGATAGACATCGAAGTATGTCCACTTAATCCTTAACTTCAGGATTTTTTAGGGTGACGCTAAACACTAAATAAGCGGTTCTACCTCAGAAAAAAAAAGAAGCTGTTAAGCTCAGATTAAAGTCACCACACTCTACATCACACATGATGAACTTCATTTCGTTTCTGGGCTGGCGTACTTTCTTCTCAGATATTTTCGCCAGTCAAGCGCCATTCCCATGACCGTTTGATTAAAGCGGTTAAACACCAAACTCAAGGCCCTCATTATGTCTAAACCCTTAACGAACCTTTCTGTTTCAAAACGCCTGAACCGGAGCAAAGCCAAAATAATAACCGCGTTGGTTGAAAAACAACGCAACCGCTTATCTTGGCCTAACAAGGCCACAAAACACTCGACAACACTGTGAAGAAACAACAAAACGATGCATGCGCTTACTTTGCTGGTTTTTGTTGTCGTATTTGTCGAAGCCCTTCTTTCAAAGCTTTCTGTGTGCTCGGCAAGTTAAACCATCTGCATAAAATCAGAATTTTCCATTTTGTTTGCACACGCCACGCTTGCCGAGAAGTATTGCGCGACGAAACACATGAAATTAATCAACAACTAAACCTTATTAGGTGTTTTGCAACGTTTTCACATTGAGAACAGTCTCAATAATTTTTCGCGGGAAATTTAAGAACTTTCAGGGAAAAAATTTTGCCACCGTGACTACACAGTCCTTGACAGAAAATCGTTAGGATGAATACATTAGCTCAAAAGCAAAAATGAGCAAAGCTCCGGCAGACGCGCACCTTATAAATAATTCATCCACTTTGACGTTTATGTCTGGTTTTAATGCACCCTCGCGGTCGAGATTGTGCTTTCTCGACTTGGGCTTTGGTTTCGTTTGTTTCTGATCATCATTCATGATAATATGCCTTTGCAGATACCCCGGGTCGGGCCAACGAAGAATGGCGCTAAACAAGCAGGGTTTAGCTATGATTCGAACTTTTTCATCGACGGTGAATTGCCATAGCTATTGAGAGTGGAAAAATCGCAGTTTAAGTACAAGCTATTGGAGAATCACCAACGTGAAAACGTCTGAAAGAATGAAAAGACATAATGAGAATTCTAACTACGAATATATATATCGAAATTACGAATTACTCCGGATACGAGTAACTCCGGACAGACCTGCATGTCACCAGAAACACACTATCATTTCAGCTGCACAAGAAAAAACAAACATGCCAAATGTTTCGGACGCAATGGCGAAGAGTGTCTTTACCGTAACGCAAGTGTTGCATATAAAAACGTCAGCACAATTCCCAGAAGGTAGCAGCTGAAGCTGTCACGAAATACCGTGCGAATGCACGACACGTATACACTACAAAAATTAATTATTGCACAACAAAGAAACCGTTTCAAGAGCACCATGAAGCACAATTACCACCAAATGAGAAAGTTAAACAAAACCGCATTTTATGGATATTGCAGTTTAGCATAATTGCAAAGGAGAAATTGATTTAGGTGAGAAACAGGGGTGCAGTGGGGCGGGAACGCTTGGGAATGGCGCTCCTACACCTTTTTAAACTGAATTTGAAGCTTTTCAAAATGGCTGGTTTTTAGGTGCGTTCCCACACCTTTTTTGTTAGCGCCACATCCCTAGTGAGAAGCAACAGTTGCCTTGCTGGAATTAACATTGCAACGGTTTTCTCGAACAATATTATGCACCCCGAAATCTCAGAAGCAATTTTATTAAAGTGTCAGCTGTTTTACATGCAGCACGAAGCATGCGTAGCCGCTCTGTTGTTACAGCCTTTTCTTAATTAATTTTTCAAGCTTTCTAATACGCGAGGTCGAGTCGTCACCAGCGTTGCTGGCAGAAAAAGAAGAGGCAGTCTGTTCAGAAGCAGGTAATTGCGATTTGAACTCATCGAGTATGACAGTTTGCTCGATTTTTCTCAGACCTTTCATGTCCAAAATCTTTTGGAATGTCTCAATGTCCGGTTCAACTAGTAAACGAATGCAGCTTGAAACGAAAGCAGAAGTTGGCTCATGGGGTGTCATCACCACTTTTAACAGCATTTCAGCTTTGGTCATACCTTTCACAACAATCTTCGTATATGAAGACGGGGCTTTGCGTGCGACCTGTGACGATATCGATGGCATATCCAGCAAAATCGTTTTTAACGAATGAGCGTCAAGGAGGAGTTGCTCAGCGCCGACTGTTCCTATTGGTTTACATTTATACAGTGAACTGATAAACCGGGGAATGAAGGAGTTCACAAACTTGATGCAGAACTGTGTGAAGTATTTTCGCGCATCGGCTAGGCTCGCACGCACGTGAGGAACCATTTGTTTGATGTGCGATGTTATGGCAGTCACATACGGGCTTTGATCTCCGACATGCTCCACAGACGTCCAAGATATTTTAGACATAGCTGTTAAGGGAGCATCGCATGCCGCTTCCAAATTTTGTTCCAGAAGTTGAATACAGTTTGATATAACATTACTGAATATGTTTCTGTTCTCAGAAAGGTCTATTTTGGGTGACAGATTAGCGTCAACTTTTTCTTTAAGCTTGTGCTCAAGCTGCTGTGTTGTTTCCAGACAGTAGTCAGCAGTGGTTAGTATAGAACATACCAAAGTCAGCTCACTTGTGCTCAAGCGACTAGTCTCTCCACTGTCCTTTAAACTTCCCGTTGTTTCCTTTAATAGATTTGTAACTGTTGAAAATGTGATGTTGCTACTCAGACTCACTGGAGATGGGGCTGGTTTGGGGAGGTTGCCACTTAGAATCCGAGACGCGTATTCACGCAGGAACTTTTGGAACAGAGAGGCAAGCGCCATCATGGGTTCACCAGTGCTAAGCTGTGAACACTGCACCATGCACTTTTTGTAATACACAAAAAGGTCAGCACAGTTGCTAAGAACACCGCCATCACTGCTGCTGGATTCTGATTTGACCTGTTGACAATGAGCCTGAAACTCTTCACAAAACTTTGCTATTAATTCACACAAGTTTCGATCTTGTGATTCAATGTAAATGTACAGATATGGTTCAAAGCAGTGCGATATTATTCTTTGGAAAGGATTTCCCTGTTTCTTTGACTCATTACCTGCTTCTTCTTCTGATGCACTTGATTGTTCGTACTTAATATCATCCAAAAATGGATTTGTGTAGTCATGATCCTCAACAGTGACAGAGGATTTCGCTGAATTGCTTCCTTTTAAATTATCAGTTTTGAATGTGTTACCAGACAAGCGTTTTGCAAGTAAGTTTTCAAAATTAGTAGTCCTTTGTATGGCAAACAATAGTAATTTGACATCTATCTCCTTTGTTCTACGCTGCATAAGTGCTCCAAGTTCACTGCTAGTGACGTTGCAGAACTCCACTGCAATACGCTCAGAAACTTCCCAGTGCTCAGGAAATATCTGAGCTAATTTGTCTTCGAAATCTACCAGAAGGCGCTTAATCCAGGCATACCTTCGATCAATTTTATCCAACCATGCAACATCTTGAGATGCATCAAACAGCACCAAATATTCAGAGAGTTGGTTTTTTATGAAATTTTTCAGAAGTTCCTGCTTAACACTAGGTGACAGGACATCTGCAATAGCACATGCTTCTCGCAACAGCACTGTATTAACACCACCTTTTGGATTAGTGCCTGGTGCCACAGAAAAAGCAGTATCAAATTCATCTAAAACTAGTTTAGTCATTTCTTGCTTTAAATCACTAACTTGGCCAGAAAGTTCACGGACTGTTGGAATTGTCTTGTACTTCACAAACTGTTCCATTACATTCAAAACACCCTGCAGCAAGCTAGCTGCTTCTCCAAACTGTCTTTTTCGCATGAGGTTTTGCAATGTTTCAACACCACTCATAAGCATGTGCAGGTGGTTGTGAATAGTGATGGCCTGTGTAAGATTTCTTTTGGCTTGGTCCAGCTGCTTGATATCTCGTGTTATTTCATTGACCATTTGCTCTGATTGCTCAGCTCTATCCTTGATATTTTTTATTTTGGCAAATAGCTCATGAATAACTACTTGTGCTTCTTCCAGAGACTGCTCACCAATTACTCCAGCAGAGGTTTGACGTCGCACAGCAACCTTAATGTCATGGTCAAGATGCTTGATCTTGCTTTCCACCTTGGAAACAACTTCATCAATGTTTGACAATGACTGCTCAGTAGGAAATAGTGTGTTAATGTAATCCACGACATTAAAATTCACTTGCTCCAGAGGATCTGTGCTTGGAAAAATGTCTCCAAGAACTGATTGCACTTCCTCACTAAAATGAAGTGCTGGCTCCAACAGTGCACCAGCATTATTATTATTATAAGACATCTTATTACAACACTTACTTCACTCTCTCACACCATGTACCTTTGAAAAAACAATTTTTTTTGTACCTTACAGTGCAATGTATAAATCAGTCAAAATCAAATAATGAAGCACAAATACTTTCATATTGAAATAAACTATCAAATATGAGTAGAAAAACACGATAACAGTATTGTTCCTAGTCCATTTTCACTTAGTCTTCAATGTTTTGTGTATTACAAGTTTACAACACCAGTCAGTCTGTTTTTTTTTCGCTGAGACATTTTGGTCATTTGTCTCATGGTTGTATTAAAACTCACTGTAGTAGATTTCATTTGCCTGTATTTTCAGACATTCTGACCAAAATGACTTCATTTTTTGTTCATTTCAGAAACATTTTGGTCTACAATCAGAAAATCAGCAGCCAGTAAAAATGCAATAATTCACCAAAACTTAATTAAAATGAGCATTTGGAATGCAGTATATACATTCTTTCAATCAGGCAAAACAAAAAGGGGTTCACAAGTGGCAAGCAGACGGAGGATGATCCCTACGATAGGAAATACTGGTAGAAGCAAGCCAAATGCTGGCAGCATTCCCTACCAGAGACAAATGTTGGTCTGGTGCAACCACTGTTATTCCCTAGGGTGGTGGTGGCCAAACTACGGCCCACGGGCCACATCCAGCCTGTTGACCAGTTTAATCCAGCCAGCCAAATACTTGCATATTTTTTCAGATGCAAATTTACAAGAAATTACAAAAGTTTAAACTACAAGTTTTACTCCAGACCTTGCAAGTAGGGCAACCAATTTTTTGACCTAAAAATTAATATTTTGACTTTATAATTTACACATTTTCACTTTGTTTTGGCCTATCAATTTTCTGTGTTTGCAACTGCAAAATAATTCTGCCTTAGGTGTTGAGGTTAACCCAGAAGCATGTTTATGCACTCTGTTTCGAAATTTTCAAACATTTGGTTGTCTAACTTGATGATATATTGATAAGTACAATGATAGCTACACTAGAGTCAAACCTGAGAACATCAAAAAGCTGAAACACTGTATGCATAATGGATTGCGCATTTATCAAAACAAATACCATAAGACCACATTTCTTGCCTACCACGCCTATCCTACATAATATTCAATCAACAAGTGGTTGGCAAAAAACATTATTACGACATAAATCGCAACAAGCCCATTATTATTACAGAATTGCAACCAAACTTGCAAAAGCATATTACTATCTGTTGTTGCAGTTTCAACAAAATATCAATAAAGAGAAAAAAAACTGTGCTGTAAGAAAATTTTGACCTAATAACTTGGGATTCTGTAATGGTAATGAGCATGAAATTTGGTTTGTGGAAGTTTCATAAACTTTAGAAACAGAGAAAAATTTTGACTTTTGATTGTCCTACTTATAAGGCTTTTTCAAAGCTGTGAACAGTTGCATTTATCTCATTAACACTTTGAGAACCGGCGTACGATATATTCGTACTTCAATTTCGGCCTAAAAAACAGCAGTTTTCGGTTGCCTTGCCAACGCCCTAGCTCCTCCACTGATTGTGCTAGAGAGCTGTTCAAGGGCTCAAACGGATCGGCCAGTCTAGTAGATTGCACTTGGAAAAAAGTTTTTTGGTTGGGGGGTTCAGATTTTTTGTGACTGACATCATAAGTGAAGTAGTTTTGGGGTCATTTTGGCTCATGTTACCTGGCCTATGACCCAACCACTAGGCCAAAGTGTTTCGCTGAAGTTTTCATTGGAAACTAGGCTCGAGTCCGAGTCTTTTGAGCCTTTGATCGACTTTCTAGTGTTTCTGGTTCAAAAGTTATGAACTAAAATAAACAAATTAATTGTCTAATTAGTCAAATATTTTTACTAACTTACATCACAACTTTTGAACCCGAAACCCCAGCAGGTCATCCAAAGTATCAAAAGACTCAGATTGTAGCCTAGTTTCCAGTAAAAACTTCAGTAAAATACTACCACCTAACGGTTGGCGCCCAGGGCCAGGCAAAGTGGGTCAAGATGGCCTAAAAGTCCTCCACTTATGACGTCACTCACAAAAAACCCGCACCCCCCACGCAAAAAAATTGTTTTTTGAGTGCAGAAAGTTATGGTTCAAAAGTTATGATATTAAGTGGTAAAAATACTTGACTAATTAGCTAATTAATTAATTTGTTTATTTTAGATCATAACTTTTGAACCAGAAACGCTAAAAAGTCGATCAAAGGCTCAAAAGACTCGGACTCGAGTCTAGATTCCAATAAAAACTTCAGCGAAATACTTTGGCCCAGTGGTTGGGCCTTAGGCCAGGCAACATGAGTCAAAATGACCCCAAAACTACTTCACTTCACTTACTTATGATGTCACTCACAAAAAATCCGCAACCCCCAACCAAAAAAAATGGTTTTCGAGTGCAGACTGGAAGACTGGCCGATCCGTTTGAGCCTTTGAACAGCTCTCTAACGCAATCAGTGGAGGAGCTATGGCATTGGTAAGGCAACACAAAAGTGCTGCTTTCAGGCCAAAATCTAGGTACGAATATATCGTACACCGGCTCTCAAAGTCTTAATTCATTTCCATGAAATTGTTAAAATACTAAACATTTCTAGGAGTGCTCGCAGGCCACATCCAGCCCATGGGCCAGACTTTGGGGAACACTGTATTAGAAACATTTATGTAAGTATCTTTAAGCATGTTGATAAAGTTTAATTGCTTAATACCAGTGTCAGCTGCTTTTATTGTCTCACAAAATGCTTCCAATACAGTGTAACTTTTGCAAAAAAGTGGCTCCAGCCAAGGCTTGTTGCAGTGGTTTATAGCCTGAAATGTTTTTGAAAATGATTTAATATGTTGGCAATTGATTAAAGGCAACAAAACGTTTGTCATGCTTACCATTTCAGCCTAAAGCTGGAAAACACCTAGCAATATCTACCTTCTGGGATTTGGATTTCCCACCAAAACCATCCGGTAACCACTAGATAATGAAAGTGTTAATAATTAAATCTGTGAATAGATCAGACTGCAATGTTCTTTTTAATATATTTGGAAGAAAGTAAGTTCTAAGCCTACAAAGAACTCCATAAAGAAAACACCATATTTATTCGATTGTAAGCCACAGCTTATGAAGTTTTTTTCATCATTTTGTGTGGCTTAAAATCCCAAGCAACTTATATTTCTTTTCTTTAGCTCATCAAAAGGTTTAGTTCATGCCCAGTCTTTCCTTGGCTATGTTCTGTTGACCAAACTCTCATTTCACACTATCTTTCCTCCCTTCAGCATCACATGCATGCTCCATCGCAGGCGAGAATATGATGAACAGAAAACAATTGTGGTGATGGTGTAAGCATCCTGACCAAGGTTGCCAACAAAATGTGAAATGTGCTACACATGAGAGTATCTCAGAGGCTTAGGTAACCTACGTTCACATGCAGTTTACATTAATTTTTTAACACCATTTCTTGCGGGTACAATTAAGGGTAGCTACCAATCATATAAATACCACACACTGTTTTTTACAAGGGCAGCAGTACATGCAATATACCATGATAGCTTGTCATTCAACTTAGCACAGTGGTTCTTGATGCGTTCCACAGTAACCCCTAAGAGTTTCTAGTAAAATATCTTAGTGTCCTCAAGAACGTCAAATGTGTTTTTTTTAACCTACATTTCACATAAGCCAAGACATTGACCTGCCTCAGGCCAATATATTTATGAAAAGGATACCACAGTTAGAATGATTGCGAACAACTAATTTAGTGCTACACGTTAAACATTTAGCATTTTATATACTACAAATCACAACATTGTCTATCGAAAGGAATCTTTTCCAACAAAGAATCAGACACTGAGATCTTACAGAGTATATATTTCACCCACAAGATAGGAATCATCAGCTCTTATTCAAATAGAATGACAAGTCAGGAAGTACTGTATCTTAACAAAACAGCATAAAAACAATGCCACGTAAAACCTGAAAGTTTGGTTTATTTATGGATTTTCATGACAAGCACGAAGTATCAAATTTATTTTTTTTTTAATTCTAAGGAGCAGAAAAATTAATTGCATGCTAATCAAAACGAAAATGAGAAGAACAATTGACTTACAAATTCTATAAATTAGAGTTGACAACATATTTGATATACAAAATGCAGATTTTAACAGGTGCCATACTTATTCGATTTTAAGCCATGGCTTATGAATTTTTTTTTCATAATTTCGTGCAGCTCATAATAAAGGCCAGCTTACATTTTATGTTTCTTTACCTTACTGAAAGGTATAGATGACGCTCAGTCTTTCCTTGGCTGGATTTTGTCAACTAAACTTTCTTTTCGCTTCAATTTTCTTCAGCATCATGTGCACATGTGTCACAGGAAGGATTATGATAGCATAAAGCAGTTGTAGTGGCATTAACCTCATTACCAGGGTTGTGATAAACGCAAAACATGCTAGTACACAAAAGTATCTCAGATGCATAGGTCAACTATGTTCAAGTGCGGCTTACATTAATTTTTTTACACCATTTCGTGCAGCTTACAATCAAGGTTCGCTAACAATCGAATAAATACAGTATTGCTTTCTGCATTTTGCTAACCTCTCTTGAAAAGTTGTTTCACTTGACTGCCTGTTTGCAAATTGTGCTATTTCTTTTTTTGTTATACACTGGAAACAACATCATCAGTGCAGCGTTAGTTTTTCAGCATCTTAGCACTTCAACTTCAATTTGCATGAAATTATCTTATGTTTGCGCCAATAAACTCAACTTATCATGGCTGCTGCTTTGATGAAGTGCTGGTGCATTCTGATGTGTTCGATTTTCCTTTCAACTTTTGTTATAAATAAGGGTTCTTACAACTCTGTTCTGCACCCTCATTAGACAAAGTAAAGTAGTTTTACTGACCTTTATTGCACTCATTTTCTCAAAAGACTTGCAAGTTAAATTTGGAACCCTGATTAATTCAATATTTTGTCATGAATTTTAGTGTCAATATAATTTCATTTTTTGTGCTGTTGTGTGGCTCCATAGAATATAATTTAAAAAGGTACATAGGATGCTGTTTAGTGAACATATAGTCACTAAATACACATATATTAAGTAACATGTCTGTTAGGTTCCATTAAATTGTTTTGTAAATATGTTTCTGGAAACATCACTGATAAAAAAACACTACTGTCCAACTCAATCTTGATATCTACACATGCTATGGGTTCAGAAAACTTGGCATAATTTGCTAATTACCAAGTTACTACTAGGCACAAAGTCAACATCTTTTTCAACCAGGCTGATTAGTATGTCCATAACGACTTATGCTCAATCTCAACAATAAAAAAGTGACACTAACTAACAAGCCTCACCCTACTATATAAGAAAAAAAGTATGAAGTTTAAAGCATTGTGTTGCAGTTTTTTTAAAATACTGGATCACATGAAATCAGTTCCAAAGTAAGCAGTTACACCAGTTTTGTTTAACATGTTGTTGGGAGCCAGGGTACAATATACTTGTATTTTGAGATCCAGCATTAGCCACTATTTTCATGCCGCTTTGCAACTTCATCAGCCGATTAAGCTAGAGAGCTATTCAAACCCTCAAAAGATGCTGTGAGTCTTCTAGTTTGAATTTTAAAAATTGAAAATTTTGGATTTCAGTTTTTTTGTTGGTAACATCATAAGTTGGATAGGTTTTGGGCCACTATGGCCCAAATTATCAGGCCTTCGGCACTAGCACTTAGAGCCAATTTTTTGTCTCAAGTTTTTGTTGGAAACTAGCCTATAATCTGAGTCTTTTGAGCCTTTGACTGACTTTCTAACGTTTCTGGTTCAGAAGTTATGGCAAAATACCCACAATTTTAACAAAAAACTGACAATTGATTTTTTATCACCAAGTGTTGGCGGAACCACTGTCGCTCCTAGGAAGTTTCTTTGCAGGCAGCTTAAAAAAGGGGCAATGGACTTGCCATACACACCAGTGGTTTCGATTGCAATTGGCTAAAGGCACTAATTGTCAAGGAGGTCGTTGTATTTTCAACATTTGGCAACCTCACATTCATTGCTGCAATGCCTGCTTTAGTGGCTCGGACTACATCGTGACTTGAAACAAAGGTGTTCATAATTTCCACGTCCCATATGAGGCTCAGGCCTTTGTACCAAGGGCTCAAAATTAATCCATCAGGCCTTTTTCAATCCCTTGTCAAGCCACCGGGCTCCAAGGTAGAGGAGAGATTAATGCAGGTTAATGACCTTCTGATGATGGAGTTAATGCCTGAATGCAGCTTTTTTTTGCTGAAACGTTTTGGTCATTTTTTGCCTAGACATTTTGGCCACTACAAAATTTCAGTCATTTGTCTCAGTTTGTATAAATCTCACTATAACAGTGTTTTTAGCCTATATTTTCAAACATTATGACCAATATGACTAAATTTTTTTCAGGTATTTCAAAAACGTTTCAGTCTGTGACCGAAAAAGAACCCAGGCTGAATGTCCAAGGAAGCAACCTGTGTTTTTAACGTAGGAGAGGCCACGGAGCCCTAGCCTATCAATAAATTTACCACAGCAGCATTCTGTGCTTTTAAAAATTATGGCACCACTTTGGAGGGTTATTGCAATATGGAGCTCATCACACCTCAGCAGGTTTCCAACAATAGCAAATTGGGGAGGCTTGTAACCAGGCAGCAGTGTTGCTCTTCTATGCAGTGAGTAGCTCGCTTTTCTCCCAATTGTCTGGGGTGTCAAGCAGGGCATTGAGTAAATTGCTGCAGGCAAGGTCATCCCAGGCTGATTGTATTTCCTTTCATAGTGTGAATGAATCATGGAGTACGGACTAGGTGTCAGTTGCATTGTTTATTTCCCCATGAGACGATGTGAGAAAGGGAAGCAACCTATTGGCAAGGCTCTTGCAGGCATGACAAGATGACAGGAAACATGGAAGAGAGGTCTATGGCAGAATGGAGGCTCAGGATCCTAGTCTGCTTCCACATGTCTGTTTGGTCATATTTCTTTTAAGTATCCTCATACAATAGAGTTTTTATTAACGCACAGCCACTACAACATACATTTTAATTAACACTTGTGGCCGTACACGCTACACAGTTTGTGCACACCTGCCCCAAACCCTAACCTGTTGCTTCTTTGGGTGTCGTACTTGTCACACGACCACTTCATTTTGTTTGACTAAAGGCAAAATAGCCCCAACACAGCTTTCGCCAAGAAGCAAAATAGATAGTACCTACATATTTTTGTTTTTTAGAGCTTCTTTTTGACTTGCTTACAGTATTGCATCAACATCACTCTACATTAGTGGCTTTCAATGGAGGTGAAATCATTTCCCAAGGGGCGATTTTGTGCATTGTGGGAGTGATTTGGTAACTTACCAGATTTGGAGAGTAATTTAAGTTTCTAGGGGGTCAATTTTTGCTGTTTAAAATGTACTAAAATTTGATTTATTTCAAAAATAAGAACATTTTTATACAACAACAAATATTACTATTACTTCCACATCCATGAGGTGCCATTGCTCACCGTAAAATATCATTTTTCACAACTCCAGTTACAACATTTTCTATCTGCAACCAAGATCTGCTACTGACAGTTTAATTTTAAAGGGAACTCATTTTCTCCTTAACCCTTTAACAACCATGCGAGCCAATAAATTGGCTCGCCCTTTTTTTGGCTATAAATGTTCAAATCCGCTTTGAATCAGAAAAGACTTGTAGTTTAGACTGAAAAAAACAATTTTCACCATGCGATTTCGGCCTTTCTGGCCGTGTTTACAAAACCACAGGATGTTTTGACAGGTCTGTCAAAACAATCCATGACGTCAACAACCCGTGGGAGTTCAAAAATCAGGCCGAATCACTGGCGCGAAACCGCACGAGATTTAAATGCATTCTAGGCTACAGTATGAGCTTTTAGAGGGTTTGATGGACATTCTATCGTTTCTTGTTGATAGGTTATGCTAGAATATTAATTGGGGAAATCCCCACTAATCCCTGCTAATCCCCTGGGAGTTTCCAGTCATATTTGGAGTATTTTTGGCATAACTTTTGAACCAGAAGCGCTAAAAACTCAATCAAGGGCTCTAAAAACGCGTATTCTGGCTTAGAAACCAAAAATATTGCAAGCCAAAATATTGGCACGTTGGATCAGATGATGACATCATAAAATTAACCAAAAAACATACCCCTGTCATGATCCCAGTTGCCCAAAACCCCCACCCAAATTTTAAAAAAAAATTTTTAATTCTAAACTACATGACGCCACTAGTCATTATAGGGTTTGAACAGCTCTCTAGCTCAATCTGCTGCCGAGTTATAGCTGGCCAAAGTTTTCCCTGAAGGGGAAAAATATGTGCATTTTTAACTCGCAATTTTGGCTACAGATATGCTAGCAGGTCAATCAAGGGCTCTATAGACGCGGATTTTGGCCTAGTTTTCAAGAAAACTTTGATTCAAAAGAATGGGTCAATGGGTTAGGGCCCACGGCCAGGTAAAGGTGGCCAAAAATTTGAAAACATGCCCTCATTGTGACGTCACCTCCAGAAAACGCCAAACCAAAAACGAAAAATGTTTTTTTCGATCTCAACTAGAAGACTTGCTGAATCCGTAAAGGGGTTTGAACAGCTCTCTAGCACTAGCGGCTGGCGATTTTTGGCCAAAGAAAGTCCGGCCAATCACAGCCGTTAATGGGTTAATGCTTGCACACTAGTTTATCAGCTTAATGTTTTTGATTTTTGGATAAAGATTTCTAAATTTCAGACAGGAATTTGGAACCTAAGTCTTTTTAGGATAGTGGAAGTTTGCACCCTCCATGGAAAAAGCCAGATTTTCTCCAGCTTTTTCAATTAAATAAAATCCAAGTACGTTAAAACAAAACCAAACTACCAACTCGCTGTACAGAAGTACGTCTCCAATCTTGCATACTCCTTAGAATCACGATTGTTTCAACAAAATACACTTTCCTATTTCACACAGACATCACCGGGGCAGCCAACACGGTAGAAACAAATTAAATGACAATCTGACCTTTAAGGCAGAAGGCAAACTTGCAAAAATTACAAGATATTTCACGTAAATCTTACAAATATATTAAAAAATAACAAGACTAATGACTACAATATAAAAAGCACTTTCAACATCAAATTTGTAGCATGAACATCAAACATCAAATTAATTTCTCAAAACGTAAACTCTGACTTCATACAGTACTGTAACACCAAAAGCAACAATTCTTCGGTCTGATCGGGAACTCAACCGGGCATTACTAGTGTTGGCACTAGGATTCAGTGTTGCCACTTGGGTCAGTCTTGTTAACATCAGGTTGTTGCCTTCTTGTTCTTTGACCTAAGATAACATCAGATTTCTACACTGCAGTTTGATTAACTACATGCTTTTATTACCAATACCTAACAAAGCACGATTAATCTCGCATGGTTGCCAACCTGTCTTCACCAAAAAAAGCCAGACCTTGTCCCAAATAAGCCAGATAGCAGTCTTAAGACATATGGGCACATGATACATGCATAACCAAAAGAAGTATTAAAAAGTTGTCAGAAACATCGGTATAACACAATTTCAATCTTTGGAAGCATTTCCTTTCCTTGTAATTACACTGTCATACATTTGCTTCTTATTAACTAAATAAAACATTTTTTTTAGGGCAACAGATTAAGAAAAATATTTGCAGTATTCTTTGCACCCTGCAGGGTCATGACTCTCATCAGAAGAGATTTGTAATGAACATGTAGCTCAGACAAATTTTGCCAGAGCCATGTCTTTCCGAATGAAAAAAAGTCAAAAAAGCTAGATGTTGCCTGGCTTTTTTTGATTTTCAAAAAATGCCGAAGGTGTTAAAAAAGCCAGAATTTCAAAATCTGGCTTCAGAAGAGATAAATATCTGTACAACCCTGAAACGTCGTTGAATCAATGAATCCGAAGCAGAGCAAAGAGTTGTCATTAGGCCTAAATAGAGAAGTACATCATGCCTAATGAAAAAATGTTGTTCTCAACACAGCAAAGAGAGCTTCATGAGTTTGGAACAATAAACAAACACACATGAAGGAAGATATTAAGCAAAAGAAATTGTAAATTAAGAATCTAACATTTTTACCCTCAAATTAGACAGTTTTATACCATCAAATTAGATAGTTTGACAGATTTCAGCCGCAAGGCCCACAAGACATGGCTAGTGCACATATGAAATAAAGACACTTGTGAATTTATCATACTCGAGGCAATTATACGCGCCCCAACACACACAAGACGAAGCTATTGGCGACGTGGATAGATACAAGCATTTCAACGATTGTACTTATTCATAAAACAAAACAAGAGAAACCGTGCAGCCAAGACACCGAAAAACCTTGCGGTTCTTGAGTCGAAGTGTCCCAGCACAATGAAACATCTCTGTGATTGCCAAAAGTGTAAACAAATACACAATTACATAAAACAGTAAAACAGACCTGAGATAAAGATCATGGAAATACTTCAGTTGCTTACCACAAAATCATGCCAAGCGCCACGTTACAAACCATACAAGCAATCTAAAACGCATGCTAAACATACGTAAACGATAACACATATGAAGTGATATTATTTTTATTGAAAATTTAACTACAGTAGATGTATCCAGTGGTATATTTTTTCAGACATTCATCCATATTGCAACAACAAAAATGATCGGTATTGATTACTAAAGGCTTTATGGGATTTATCTTTGAATTGTTGATCTACATTTGTCCAAACAGTAGCTCCTCAATGAGAAATGTTTTTTGGGTCTAGTGAAGAAAACCAGTGCAGAATAAGCAAAGCATACCGCACGATGCCAGATATATTTTGCCAGTGTATTAAATTACCAGTTTTGAATGCGACATCCGATATGATCTTTGTTTTTATGAGCAACAAATATGCATGCTGCGCCATGGCGTGTACTTCACTAGCCTTGAAATTGCATGCTTTAATGCGGTTCAGGTCATGTTTGCCATTGCGAGTAATGAATAAATCACACTGAGCCATGGCGAGCATGCTTCAGTAGGGTTGGCTTGGTCTCCAATGCACTTCAAAGCATAATTTTTAGTACTGTTAAGCAATAAATTGAAAGGACTGCTTTATGGGTTTCATACTTCACTCGCTTGCATTAGCATCAAGTGGTTTTCAATGTCTTTCGGAGTGTTTTTACTATCGTGGTTTGCCTACTCACACAACGCACAGCATTTAGAGGGATGCATTTTACTAGTGTGACCAGTGAAAGGCATTCACTGCATGCCCCCGACATAGTCTGTTTGCTCTAGTCAGCTGTAGACGCAGCACACAGATTATAGGTAATATGTTTTACTTCCTAGCCATTGTTTGAATGACATAGATCTTTTGTTTTCAGTTGCTTTATTGTGTGGAAAAAGTGAAGCATTGTACGCAGTTCAGGTCTGTTTTCAACTCAAGCATTGCAAAACTAACTCTTTGTAGCAGTTATACTCTCGTTCCGTGTTTCTCTGCATCTTAAATGGTTGGGCTGCACCGGATAAAAACTTTGGAATGAAAGTGTGGTACGGCGTGTAACGTGTGCTGGAGGTTAGCTGGATGTTTGTGGAATGGTCGTGCCCATCGATTTTGTGATGTCATTATCTGTTTTTGCCGTGATGCTATCGTCACGAAAATCGGCATGTGACATCATCACCTACCCATTACGTCACTGTGACGTCACTTTTCCGGAAGTGTGGTAGGTGGTTTTCTTCACTAGACCCTGTTTTTGCCAGCGTTTGTTGAAACTTGTTGTATGAAATAGTTTTGTTTGGTTGTATATTTTGTATTATGACAATGAACTTCAGTCGTTCTCTGAAACAAGTCTTTAAATGTTGTTGGCAACATTTAATGGTGAAGTTTATGCATCAGTTTAGCTATTCGAATTTATAAATATCGTGAAGTTTCAGAATATTGAGAGATTTATACAGACTACAGAGGTGTCATATGAGATCTATAGTTGTTATATGTCATAGTTCATAGAATATTATTGTGCACTACTTCTACTTCTAGTGGTTGCAAAACAGAATTAGTAGCTGTGCCCCATGAAACAATGCAATATTTAAGATAATGCACAAGACTAAAATATAACATTTTGAAAACATCAGCTGATACCATATTTCAAATTTTATAGAATAGATAAGATGCCCTTACTGGTTTTGAATTTTATGTATTGCACATGAGATGACCAATCTAAAGAGCTGTCTATCAAGACCCCCACGTTTTGCACATGTTTGTTAATCGTTGCAAACAGCTGTCATTATTTTTTATTTGGAACAAACAAGTTTCCGATAGATTGCTATTATTTTTCAAAGATTTTGTAGGCCAAATGTTGATTTGGAGTAGGCCTAATTTAAGGACAATTTATTTGAGCACAACCGGTTGTCTACTTAATTACTTTCACATATAACCATATGCTGCAAGTCGTCAAGATTTTTATGAGATAGACAAAGATAAGTATCATCAGCATATAGTACAGTACAATACGCAGAGGATTTACTGTAGGTACTGTAAATCATTAATGTACATGTTTGATCAACTTAGTGGAAATGTGCCTGTGGTAAACAAAACAACAGCCAGTCAATCAATATAGGCTATCAGATTTGTCGCCAAAACATCAGACATCAGAATTTCTCCAAAAACATAAGATCTTAATCTTATGTAAAAACATCAGAAGTGGCAACACTGCTACTGCTAGGGTTGGTCTCGTTAACTCTTTCCAACGCAGAGGTGAGATGGGAGCTTTTCCACTTCGCAGCATAGCCTACAGCACATGAGGGTGAGAGATTGATGAAAGAAACTGAAAAATTATGAATTTGACTTCTTTCAATTAATTGCAAAAGGAGAGGAAATGTGTAAAACAAGAACAAAAGCCCAGTCAACATCAGATCTTTCACCAAAACATCAGACATCAGAAATTAAAAATTTCTCTCAAAGCATCGGATCTCATGATAAAACATCAGAAGTGGCAACAATGTTGAAATTACCTTACTACTTTTCTGCGCGCTGGTGGTATTTTTTCACCGGTTCCTTGCGGCCTCCTGTCCAGAGGCGCATTTACAATCAGACTCTGACTCCGCTCCTTTTCCAAAATTTTTGAATCCGGATCCGGGCCCGAATTTATTTCAAATGTGAGAATCCGACTCCTGTTGAGACTCTGGCAACCACCACTGCATCCGGAATTTAGCAATGTTGTGCTTAAGTAATAACTAGGGCAACCAAAAGTCAATAAAGTCAAATTTTTTCTGCCGCTTCTAAAGTTTATGAAACGTCCACAAACCAAATTTCACGCTCATACCATGAGGGAATCACAAGTTATTAGGAAAAAAAGTCAAAATTTGTCATTAGGTCAAAATTTACCGTTAGGTCAAAATTTTCTTACAGCACAGTTTTTTTCTCTTTATCGATATTTTATTGAAACTGCAACAAGAGATAGTGTTAAGCTTTTGCAAGTTTAGTTGCAATTCTGTAATAATAATGGGCTCGTTGTAATTTCTTACGTAATAATGTTGTTTTGCCCACTACTGGACGATTGTATATTATGTAGGATAGGCGTTGTCAGTGGCGATTCTAAGGAGGGGCCTGGGAGGGCCATTCCCCCTCCCAGATTTTTGGCTGGCCCCCTGCTTGGCCTCCCCAGTTTTTTCCTAAATTTCACGTTTAGGTTCGTTTGATTGACATACACAGCAGATAACTTTCAGCCAGCAAAGTTTTAAACGATAATTTAGAAGCCCTCTTGCCTGCATTCAATATTTCCCAAATGCATGATAAGCTGGGTTGTTGGTTTTGACGGCCGGGTAATGGGAGTTGTTTATGACGACACACATCAGTGGTTGCTCGGATCCTGCGTGAAATTTTGTCAGACCGCGGTTTTGGTGGTGAAAGGTTCAGTTCGAAGTTAAGAAACAGTCGTTATAAATGGGAAGATTGATCTATCGTGCATTTCAGTGTGAGGTAGAAGTGGATTATATTACTGTCAGCAGATTGTTGCTTGTCCCAGTAGGAAAATGTTTGCGACAGCATTAGGAATTGGTGTAAGTTAATTTATCGGAATTTGTCCTGACTGTAGGCGTGTGTTCTGCTGCCTTGTGTCTCGTATGACTTCGAAGCACCTTTCGCAACTGGTCGTGACTTCAGTTTTATGTCTACCTACACATGTCCTGCAACCTCATAGAACTTTGTAATAACATTTTGTAATGGTTCAGGAGCAATTCTTTCCGGCATTTCAGCTCTTTGACCCGGAAGGCAAACATTTCTATCAGAAGAACACTTGAAAAAATTCGCAAATGAATATTCAATTAGTGAAAATGGTTTAAAACATTAAACACTTCTGGCAAAGAATTTGCTTCGGAAAGAGTCGCAGCTGCTTACATTGCTCGAATAATTTATTTCATTAGCTCCTTACAAAGATGCGTTTGATTATTTATACAGCAAAGGTTGTTACTAATACCCATAGGCCTAACTCTTCCGGTCACCAGCGCTTCATGCGAGATAATTTTTCAAAATGAACTTAGTTGAAACATTTCTCAGAAATTCCATGAAGTGGGAAAGATTGAGTAGCAATGCTCTACTTTCAATTTGAAGGGTACGGCCTGAAAAATAGATTTAGGTCGCTTCGTTGATGAATTTGACAGTCGACATGATAGGATTAGGTTACACTGAGTTGATGTTTATATGAATTCTGACGTAGATGGTGCAGGGATTTGTGTAAGAATCGTATTGCTCATTGTCTATCTGTCTAATTGTTTCTTTTGGTTTATTTGAGGTGGTGCGTGTTTCGCTTATGACAGAATAGTCATAAATCAATGGTTCTCAACCTTTTTTGTCCCATGGACCATCCTTTATAAAAGTATCCGATGGGCCACTTTGCTATGCTGACACCTCATGAACAACTAGTCGAAACTTGCGCATAGTTCAGTGAACGTTTTATCAAATATTTATGGAACTCTCTATGGATAGGTGGACCGCCTGGACTCTGTTGGGAATCAATGTCATAAATTCACGCAGGGTTTAAAAGACTGTTTTTGAGGATCAGTCAGAGAAAAGTTTAGTGTGAATATTGAAGTGAACGACTTTGTTAGGAACATCTGTTGAGCAAGTTGTATGCTTGCTGTTACATCTTGCTATCAGGTACACGCCCAAAACACCGATACACGCACACCTATTTGCGGCGCGGCTTTGCTAATTTAGGTGCCACTGGTCGGTTGGTGCGGAAACTTCACTGTTGTTAACTGCATAGTACATTGAAAGGTCCTTACCCTACCCACGCTGGCAGTGCTGCCACAGGCTTCTCTGCAAAAATCACTAGATTCACGAACAAATTCACTAGATTTAACATTTTTGCGTTGCATTTTGCATCTTTGCTTGAAATGATTTAGTTATTTACTTCATTGCCCAAAAAGCTTTACATCATTTGCGAGTTTGTTGAAATACATCATGCTGAAGCCTGGAAAATCTCATACTAACAATCTTCTCTGCAGGCTTTTCACAAGAGTTGAAGACGACACCAATCACAGAGTATTTTAGAGCAATCAACCTTACATTTTATTTTAATTATTTCCACTGCAGCGTTCCTGCAAAGAAATAAATATTCGTTCGTGGCCAATAAAGCAGCAGTAAATAGCACGGAAGTGAAAATGATGAGAAATTCAAATTAGAAACACTTGTGCGTTCCGTTGTTGCAAATCTTCAAATAACAATTCACGTCGTAGGCTAAACAGTTGTTTACGGCAGTGGTTCCCAAACTTTTTTGTTCGCGGAACACTGCAAGTTTATCTTAAGTGGACAAGGAACCCCCTCCAGAACTGCCAAGTAAACATCAACGCTTTTTTTCACCCGAATTGCCGTTATTAAGGCTTCGTACTGTAAACAAAATAACAAATGCACAATAAAAGTAACCATAAAGCAAGCTAGATCACACGATATAGCGACTGCCACACGCCCAAAGTGTTAAAGGACATATCAGCAGTTTTTGCTTAAAACTGGAAAGTATAACTCGTGGAACCCTTTGGATTTGTCTATGGAACCCTAGGGTTCCGCGGAACCCACTTTGGAAAACGCTGGTTTACGGATTAACAAAGGCTGGAAATATTTGAAAAGGGGCTGAAAAGTTTGAAAAAAGATAACCGATCTTCTTCAAACACACACTTTGCAAATAATCACTAGATCGCAGTGAAAATTCACCAGGCGTGGCGACAGTGCACGCTGAACATGGTATAACGCTTGTGATAGTAGTTGCAATAACATTGTTATTGTTACATCACAAAGTGTTCGTAAGCTACCACAAAAACGTATTAGTCATAGTCAGGGCTACCATACCGTCCTTGTTTCTAAGATTTGTCCTTGTTTTGCAGTGCTACGTCGTAGTAAATCTCAATGTCCTTATTTGTTACTGGCGTCCTTATTTTTTCTTATTTTTTATAGCATAACAATCTCAAATGAGCAATATCTCTAATAGACATAGAGACAATTTCTATCTCATCTTGAACATTTTGCAATCAAGGGTTTGTGATGTCATAAAAGTGGTATAGCACAGAGACGTAACGCACAATCAGGCATTTTAAGATCACTGTAAGTTGACTACTTTGGTTAGGTTTCTTAGGAATGCTGGTTTTGTAACGAAGGTTTCAAGATATAAGCAAGCGTAAAATGTTTTCCGTGGCGATTACAATAAGGCGAGAATACGACATTGCTAAAGCAAGTGGTTCCTGGAGACAAATAGGCAAACATGTGATTTGACGTTAGTCGTGCAAACAGAAAACAATTGTTTTCTTATTGGTTAATAAAATCACATTTTCCTCAACCGTCCTTATTTTTGGTTCTAGATCGATGGTAGCCCTGGTCATAGTCACTAATCTGTTGGCAGATGGTTTATTTGAAAAAACTTGCTTTGTAGTAAGAATAGTTTGACGAAAATAGTTGGCTATCAGCAGCCTACTTGTCTCTGTGTCAGGATAGCATTCGTCGTTAGAACCATCTTTCGTGTGAATTGTTTTCACTTTGTCTGCAGCTGTTTCCGTTCATGTGGGGCCGGCACCGGCACAATTGTGCACGGGAAATGGTGTTTCACTTTACATGTGTAGAGTCAGAGTGTAGTGCTGTGGAAGTTGCATGTTTAGCACAGAATATTCGACATAGCAGTGCAAGTGTGCCATTGCATCTAGTGATGCTTAGGTATCTCCAGTGGCGTACGCAGAAAATTTTCATGGGGGGGGGTTCAAAGTGCCAAAATTTTTCTTTGCACTAAAATCGAAAGTATGATAAGAAAAAATATAAAATAAGCAGCAATACAATACGCAAACGTTGTCAAGCAGTTATAAACACATATTTAAACGCCTGTTGGATGTCTCACTTAACCTGTTAATGATCTGTTCCGGGGAAGGAGTTTAATTTCGATAAATGCTTAACAATGCAAGCCCGTTCATTCTGGTATCACTGGTTGTACTTTGCAAGTACGTTTTTAGTCTGCGTAAGGTAGAAAAAGATCGTTCACTGGTACACGTTGTCACCGGAAGAGTTAAAAATATATGGAGCAACGTAAAAATGTTTGGGAAAGCGTCAAAGCAACATGATTTGATACAGCCCAGTACATCAGTTGGTCTCTCG
>Ga0210059_1000323_pt1 | contig 57057 bp, 38 predicted proteins | sample Ectturendosymbi2_FD_188042 | JGI IMG/M metagenome (GOLD analysis project Ga0210059, IMG submission 188042) | Ecteinascidia turbinata endosymbiont from Florida, USA - Sample 2 (SPAdes) (version 2) | ecosystem: Host-associated > Tunicates > Ascidians > Unclassified | place: Key West, Florida... | reverse complement strand
GAGAAATTATTTTTCTGGCCATATTTTTTCCAACAGATACAAAGAAATCATTGAAGATATTTGCTATATCTGCAGGATTTTGCTTGCATTCTCCAGATAAGGGATGGTTTAAATTGGTAGGGGTGGAGGTAGCTTTGGTTCTTCCTGGCAATAGAATATTAATGAGTTTCCATGTTTTTGCACTGTCATTTCTTGCAATTAAAAACTGGCATTGATAATATTCCTTTTTTGACAATACGAGCAAATGTGTTAGTTGGTTTCTGTATCTTTTGCAATATGCAAATTTGACTTTATTTTCAAAACCATTTTTACTAGACTTCGGCAGATTTTGTTTTTTTCTTTGCTGGATTTGTATAATGCTTGTGTGATCCATGGCTTGTTGAGGAGTTTCCTTCTGTTTCTTGATAGTGGTTGTAGTGGTGTATGCTTTTGCATTGTATCATTGAATATGGAGTGTATGTTATCCACAACCTGACATGGGTTTCCATTATTAACAGGCAGCATGTCTAGGGCATCTTTTATTTCTTGCAAAAAAGTACTTCTATCCAAGTTTTTGTAATTATGTCTTAGGATTATAGATGAGTGTTTTTGCTTGAGACAAGCAGACTTAATCATGACAAAAGTAGGCAAGTGGTCAGACAGACCTGAAAGTATAATTCCTGGTTGTACAGGCATTTTGATTTTGTTTGTGTATATATGGTCTAAAAGGGTGGCACTGTGGTCTGTAATCCTTGTAGGTCTGGTGATTAGTTGTGTGCAGTTGCAAGCAAGCATTAAATTGGTATAGTTTTTTACTTGCTGTGAGCTTCCATGTTGCGGCAAATTTATGTTAAAGTCTCCGCAAATATTGTAAGTTACTTTGTTATCATTAAGATTGTGCAGAATGTTTTCCAACTCTTTGGTGAAGGAGTCATATTGGGGGGCTGGATGCCTATAGACGACTGAAATTACTGTTTTTTTACCATTTAGTATGACTTCTAGCCATAAGCTTTCAGCCTCTGTTAATATTTCTGAAAGGTCATGGCGTACCACATATGCGATATTGTCTTTGGTATAAATAGCAACACCGCCAGCTGCATACTGTGTATCTGAATGAGCAAATGAGCAGCCTGGTATATTAGGTGCGAAATTTAGACCTGTGTCTTTATTAATTTTTGTTTCAGTTATTGCAATGAAATGCGGAGGGTGATTAAGTTCAGAGAGTAGTATTGTCAATGGCTCTAAGTTCTTTTTCAAGCTTCTTACATTAGCATGGAGTATGCTGAAACCTGGCCAGTTTAGTTTGGCGGATAGTGAATTAAATGAGGCTGTATCATGGTATTGGCAGGGGGACACTACATTGGGGTTGGGTAGGTCGTCGGAGTCAGTGCACCAATTCAGCTACGGGGTTACAGGTAATTTGGTTAATATCATGTGGTTTTGGTATTTGAACTAGATCAACAGGCAACCAATCATAAGTACATAAATAACAATAGTAAGGAACAGACCCTGATGTTAGTTCAGTGAATTGTGATCTAGTTAGGTTTGAGTACTTAAGGTGCAACCACTTTTTACATATTTTACAGAGAAACGTTTCATAGCATTTTGTACACGACTTGCTGCATATTTTACAAAGAAGTATTATATCCATATTTGCACAAATTCTCTCAATCATTCTCAGTTTCAGGAATTTTACTTAATATCTAATCCTATGTCTTACCATGTCGCTTTCATTCCGGATGGAGATGGTGGAGGATTCTTCAGTTTTCTTCAGAAAAGTAATTCCATGCTTAGTCCAGATGAACTTGAAGTTGGCCTTCTTGAAATTCAGGCATTCATTGAAGCGAAATCTGTTCAACTTGGTGAGGCTTTCATTGATGAAGATCTTCTCTGTATGGTCTCGCAGTTAGCTCCGATTGTTGAAGATCAGGTCTCTCACTCTCCTGGAACAAAATCGGGCAATGATGGTGGGTAGAGGGTTGTCTTTATTGCATTTACTCAACCGGTGGGAGACACTTATGTCATCCTTTTTTACGTTGACGTTGAGCTTCTTGGCAGTAGCTACTACCAGTTCATCGGTGTTCTCATGCTGAGACTAGGCCAGGCCCTTGATCTCAAGACATTCCCTTCGGCCATACTGTTCGGGACTGTTGATGGTTCTCTGAAGTGGTCTTCCTCAGTTCTTGAACAGTTCTCTGGAGTTCCTTGTTTTCAGACGGAAGTCTGACCATCTCACCATCAGTTTGTTTAAGGTGATTTTTCATGTCCTCATATTGTTTTTCAAGAAATTCTTGACTTTTGCGTAGTTCACGAAACTCTTTCACCAGTTCTTGCAGTGAAGATTCTGTGGACTTGTTGTTGCTGCCCATCCTGTCTGTGAGCTTGTCAAGCTTTTCAGCAATACTTTCCAGATCATCTCGCGACGTTTTCTTGCTTCTTGTAGTCATATTGATTGGTACAAATTACACTGGTAATATTTTAAACAAAAACTAACAACCTTTGTTGAACTGGATGCTAACACATATTCTGTAATGTGCTATCTGCTATGGCTACGCATTTTTGTACTCTTGTATTATTCGATTGTGCTTGTGATATGGACCACGAGTCTTTGTTGAACTGGATCAATGGTAGGCCATAGGAGATCAACGATCCGGCGAACTTGAAAGCTTGCATTCCCTAAGGTATGTCTAAACTGAAACTGGGTCATCACGCCTCCACTTGGACTTAGAGGGAGATAATCCATACCACCCCGTCAGTTTCTGCGGCAGGCGTGCTGTGGTGACCTAATACTGTTCGAACTTCGCACATTATTAAGTCACTACCAGGGGTGTAGTGGGGCGGGAACGCGTGGGAACGGCGTTCTCACATCTTTTTCACGTTTTGCTTTAAAATGTGTTTGAAGCTGTTTTAAAATGGTTATTTTTTGGGTGCGTTCCAACACCTTTCTTGTTAGCACTACATCCCTGGTCACCACAGTACGCCTTTGAAAAATAAAAATGTTACAACTATCAAATATGATAAGTAGAAAATGTTGCAACTATTAATATTAAATTGGACTCATGATGCAAGCACCCCCTTGGCTAGGCTCCTGGAAGTAAGTGGCACGAAGCATCTCGTTGTCTGTGACAAAGCGGAGAGATAAGTGAGCCTGCTCCACGTGATTTTTATCAGATGTCTCGTCCGCTAATACATAGATGTACTTCATGCTTGCCACATCTTTTAACTTTTTATTTTAAATTCGCGAGGAAAACAAACTGATTGTATCTTGTTTTGTGTATGACACCTGATGTGCGAAGCACTGAGGGCAGCATTCTTAAACGAGTTAGTTGTAGCTTCAACAACAGCATCTAAACGGGGTCTCAATGCAACTCTGAAAACCCCGTCATTCTCATCAGGTTCGTCAGTGTGAAAGCCAACACTATTCTGTGATCACGTAGCCGTAGACGTGGCTCCTGATGACCGCAAACCTCAACAATCTTGATAACGTGTCTCAGTCCCACTCTGATTTGATCTGTGATTTTCTATGCTTTTGGAAAGCATGTTCACGCACGCGTTTCCTTCATTTTGGAAACGTTTAAAAAATATATCAAACCTCGCTGTGCAAAGCTGGTGGTATAATGCGCATGTTGGATGCGAATTGTAATCTTCTTTCGCTTTTTATTCAATTTGTGTGCGCTGATTTAAACAAGAGACCGAGGGCTTCAGCGCTTAGACCGACAAAATAAGATGCGAACGCGACACATGATTTTAAAGGTACTCGTTGATGGATTTTTCTGCAGCTTAGCGATTTGAACTCCGCAAGCCATCGCATTTAGAAATAATGTCGCTTCTGGAATCCTATGATCACTACCGGAATATTCTGCGGAGACGAAAGAGTCCAGCTATTTAGCAATAAAGTCTTTCAGTCACCTTCGCGCAGAAAACATCACACAAAGTTCCAATATCATCAACCTTATGCGTGCGTACTTAGTGAATTCGCCGAAACATTGCCGGTACCAGTTCCACCAGGTGCTCTTTGCTGCTCTTCAATTACTATTCTGACAGTGATCAATAAAACGTTTCAAGGCTGCTCACCTTGATCTGCTTCATCCGAGAATGAAAACCTTTGTCCATCTTCACCTGTCACTTTTTGCGGACTAAAGTACAGCGAGCAATCGATTAACAGAACAAGGAGTACATCAGCAGCTAGCGGTAACTTGGGTCGCCAATCCAGATGGAACAAAAATACCAAAAGGCTTATTTATCGAAATATGCCATTTACCAAACAAGCTGAAACAAACCGACGGCTGTCAGTTTTTAATTACCCGAACGAGTAATGGCAAAAATTTAATGTTTCTATGGAAACAAACCTACAATTATTGCATATAAAGGAACAAACAATTGTTAATCTACAAAAGTACCATCTTTTCTTATAGAAAATGCTTAATAAAAAGTATCCATAAGCGTTTGAAACAATATAATACAGGTTATAAAAAATCAAATATGCACCATATCATAGTTTTCATTATTTTGAATCAGGTACACTAGCGTTTGGTATGCTAGATATGTCACAATTTCGCAAAATATCAATGATTAACAGTGAACCAACAGAAAAGTATTAGGCTTTCCAGGTTCAGATGGACCAAATATGCCGAATCGCTGCTCAAAGCACGGCAAATAAATCAATGAATGCCAAAAAAATAATCTAAACGTTTAAGCTCAAACGAGACAATTTTTTTTTTAATTCCTAAGAACGTTTATTCTGCAACAGCACTGAAAAAGGTTAAACATGCCAAACTATTACGTACAAGCCAAACAACATTTTCATATGCCAAACCAATTTTAAAAAGGCCAACTTTCTGGAATTTGGCACTAAATATGCCAACCTGGCAACCGTGGCGGTAACTCGTGCTTTGCACCACATATCTTAAGGGTGAGCACATTGCAAGACTCCAAACTTTATGACGTTTCAACTACAGAATACGTGCTTTAGCGTAGGGTTAACATATCTGATGAGGCACAATTCCTGACAGATTTGTGTTTTGTCACTTTCACCAATTTTTGCGACGAAAAGACTTGTATTATTGTTTTAATTCCGGATGCATCCAAAGCACATTTCCAACGTCGCTTTCCCGTGAGAGTAGGATAAATACAGAACAAAACGAAAACAGCAAAATTTGCTGCATTTTGTTAAGCGCAGTGCCAGTCGTTTCTGAAAACAGCAAAATTTATGAAAACGAAAAAAAGCACAGAATTATTACACAATAAGCTGCAAGGCAAAGACAAGAAATAAACGTCTGTTCCTTGGTTATAAACTAAGCATTCTGCTTTCCATTCATTTCTACCTTTCCGGAAACATGGAAGTTCTGCCTTCATCTCGTCAGTAAATTTGCATTTGCGTTTAGACATTTTAACAGAAAAATTACAAAGTTTAATCTTTAACAATAAACAATTCTTACTGTGAAAACATTTGCGGTTGGATTTCATAAAACGCATTATTCAAAAATCCCGGACATTGAAGCACTTTTCAACATTTCTCCCTGATGCATATTTGGCCACTAAAATCCCGGACATGTCCGGGGAAAACCTGACGTATGGCAACCCTATTTTAGCGTGTTTCTGTATCTAAGCGCAGTCTTGCATCGGTCACCCCATCAGCATGCACGCTGTAGACTGTGATTACTGTTCCAAGTCCCAACCCAGGTACTGACTCATATTCTCCTGATGCTTGCTATTGTTCTTTCCTCTAAGTTTTCTTACAGCTATTCGCCTTACGTGTCCATCGCGCCTGGACCTGGTGACCTGATTCGCTTGACTAAGAACATCTCGCTGGTTGCCTGACTAGTTATTCCATTCTGCCTGAAGCCACGATGGCCAGCAGTCAGCACCAGGGTTGACCGATTGGCCATGTTAGGCCAAATTTCTGAAGTTTGGCCTCGTTTCAAGTTGGTTGGCCTAAAAAATTTTAGTTGGCTTTTTGACCTTTTTCGGCCTCATCTCAAGTTGCCTGGTCTTTAAGAAACGTGTTGGGCCTTTTGGCTCTTTTGGCCTTTTTTACGCTGAAATAGGTTTTTAAGAAGGAAAATATTTCTATTCCATTTTTTTCGGCAACACATTTGCAAAATTTTGTGATAAATGCTATATCAGACGCCCGCATTCTGATATTAGTTATATTTGAGGGATGCTAGATTCGAAACTAAGTTTTTGCGTAATCACTGGAAATGTGTGCACTCACTGCACTATGTAGTGATTGTGTTGCGAGCACTGAACAGTCTCAGCGCTTGCAGATAGGTCTGCGTCTTCGCGATAGAAATGCGATAATTACGTTGAAGTGGAAGGGCTCTTATGATTCTGATCATAAGTACCGCAGGGCACGGCCGACTTTCGTGCAGAAAGCTGACAATGGATCAGTACTCAACCTGTAGCACCATTTTACCCAAAGTGTGCAATCTCACAAACCATGAAAAGTCAGGGAAAGATCAGAGCTCCAGTACAACACCAAGCAAGGTTTTTAATCTTAATTTCGAAGAAAAAATTTTTTGATATTCTTTTAATTTAGGTGTTTTTGTGACAAAAGAATGGCAACACCGCAAATAAAGTTTGGCTTTTTTTCTGGCCTTTAAACAGTCGGTTTGGCCTTTCCTGGCTTCTCTTTAGCATTGTTTGGTTTTACTGAAATTTTCATCTGGCAACCCTGGTCAGCACTCAAAGCGTTTCTCGCATGTCATCTCAAACTAGATTCGGTCAGCAACAATCTCAACGTGGATGTTTCTTCCAAGGTTTGCCCTCTTCCATGCATTCCCATGTCTGTAGAGCACGGCATAGACCTAAACCAACTGTTGTTGTGGATGCTAGTACGACTACGTAGGAATGAAAAAGGCTGCTTGGTTATTTCGCAAATCTCGAAAATGCAAAAATGCCCCATTTGGTGAAAGTCCGTTGCTGCAGCTGCATAGAACTACTGCAGAAGCATACGCAATGCACCCAACATCGAACTAAAAAGCTGGTGAAAAAATCACTGAGCAGAAAAAACAAACACCAGTATTTCTGAATGGATAAGTTGCTAAAGGCAAGCTTTGGCTCTTGCAGCTCCCCTGGTTGCGCTTTTGTTCAAAACCATGGTGAACTGACAAAACATTGGCAATTCTATGTACATTGGTTTTTCGGAAAGGTAAACTTCAGACATTTTGACTTTTTAATCTGCTTTGCAAATTTTTGATAACTGCTGTTTGCATTTGTCCAAATCTTTATTTTTTTATAATTTATCAATATCTGCGATTTCTTTTGTACTGTATGTCTGCTGTATTTTTTATGTTTTTCTAGAAATTCTTTATTTTCAAAAGATGCAAACCTTGCTCTCAAATTTATTTGTTTCAATCTCCCCACCAATTGCGACACAGGACCACAGATAGGAAGTACAGTTTTTTCTGTTATCTGCTGCTCTGCCAGATTGTCTAAACGTCTAAGAGAAAAACATCTCTCCAGGAAAACTTGAAAAAATATAAACAAATGTTGGGCTGATGCTATAGAAACATTTTTAACACATGTTTTTCAGGATTTAATAAACCAAAGGCTCTCCCTAATGAAACATTTTAGGCAAGGTTTTTCTTGTCGGCGAAGTGTGCTACGACTAACTATAACCAAAGATATTGTTATTTTTGCTAAACTCAAATCGATTGTGGTAAACACATTTTTCGTTTTCGTATTCTAAATTCCATCACCAGAACCAAATTATGAAATATGGGGCGCAGTTGTTTTATTTGATCTCATTTAACTTTTTATAATTAATAATTATCTCGAACTTGTCGTTGGCAACAAGCAGCTTTTCGTTCATTTGTCACACATAGACGAATTTTTTTAAATGACCGAAATAAATTAAGACAATTCGGTTATAACGTCCGAAAATATGGACAAGTAAAAATTGTTACGGCGCGTTTTAATACCATTATGAGAAAATGACCAAAATGTTTCAGCGAAAAAAAGCAGGACAGCAAGTGAATCATCGCAGGCTAGAAATTAATATATATCAACCATTCCGATGTTCTCACAAACACTTTCGCTCATGTACATTTATTTATAATAAGCATAAAACAATTGCAAAAAGCACTGCATGTACTTACATGGTTTCAATGTACGACAAAAAGCTGTCTCCAGCAAGACGTATATACTTGAAAAGTATTATTTAACAATATCATCAGAATCAGCGAAACGCTCCAAAGCAAGCTGTTGTATTCAAACTTTGAGTGGCCCAGACAAATATTTACAATGGTGTACGAGCAAAATTAATAAAATAAATCTGCAAGTTAAATTATTTATATTGTACTTTGTCTCTTCCATCAGACTACTTTTTCGATTGGATACGTTGTTTCAGTACGAACGTTGTTTCCAACCGCTGATTCAGGACCTCGAACGGAGTGAAGACAATGGATTTCCACGCTTCGAAAGATAGAAGAACACTAAAGATGTTAATCAAGCAATTTATTTCATATATGGTCGTTGTTACGTGGGTAGTGGCATCATCAGGCACAACGAAGGCAAGAGAAACCATTGAAATCAAATCACTAAAAACCGTTAGAACAGCACAAACACTTGATCGCTTTATGATTGCCTTTATTCTAACAGCGATGCTTCTGGTACTGGCTGAGCGCAGGGGATGTAAAAATAAAAACATTAGCAGAGATTGCCCAACCATTCCTATCCCGTTACCCATGTAGAGAGGCCACACAGTCAGGCTCTTTCTTGGCTTCATTTTACACCCGTACAGCGACTTCGAATAATTCATTGGCCAGATGAAAGCCACTCCGGTTACGACGCAAGCACAAATAATGAAAGCGAAACTGAAACGACTCAAGTTCACGAGCCAACGTTTGCGAAGCTGCTGCATTGATGGATGCTGGTACAGTGTGTGCTGACGAAACCACAAAAAGATGTACGTGCAGGTGGCGGAAATCACGTATCCTGCAACAGTTAAGTCGCTGACAATTTCACAGAGCAATGCGGAGTAGTACTTGCTGCTTCTTAAGTTGAAAACAGCTTGGTCTGCCGCCAGACGAAGAAGGGGTGAAAAAATCGCCACCACGGCCGAAGTATAAAAGTTTCCGGCGTTAAGCTGGTTTGCTTGTCCATTCTGCCATTTTTTTGTACGCACTCCGAACAGGATCAAGCTTATTCCGACCCAGAGCACAATGAAGATTGCCATGGAGTTGATCACTTCCGCAACGTACCATTCCAGTTGACTGGAAGAATGCTCCATTAATGCCGTGACAGAAGGTGTGGTTAGGTTTATGACGAAGGAGCTTTCCATTTTTATTTCATTTACGAGTGAACCTGTGTGAAAAAGGATCTTTGAAAAAGCGACGCGTTTGTTCTCAATACAAAAACCCGGAATTTTTAAATAAACACAAGTGAAAGAAAGATACAGTTAAGAAAGTTTAACCGCAATGCAAAGTTGCAAATGAGCAATAAGTGTTACAACACGCTTGAAGATTTTTTATACGGTAGGCACAATACTTTTCTTTTTTTCGAAAAAATAGTCGTGACAGTATGAAGGGAAAATGCGTATGTCCGGAAACCTGCACCATGGTTAACGACACATATGGCATGAAGGCATGCTGCTTTTTAAAATCGCATCTAGCGTAAAGTTTGCCAATATCAGTCTTGTATTTTCCGGTGTATCTTTCATAAAAAAAACTCTTGTCTGATGCGATGGTGAAATTTTGATTGTACAACATTAAAGCACGCTTATTTGACTCAATTGCACAGTTTTTTCCTTTCCAGCATTTGCTGCGGCTACGATTGTGTAAACCAGGGCTTCTCAAACTACGGGTCGCGAAATGAAATTTTGGGGTCCCGAAACAAATTGCCTTGACAAATCAGAGATAAAAGTTGTCTTACGCATTACAAGTAAATTAAAGGCAGGAATGCAATGAATCTACCTGTAGTGCATTTTCAGGGGCAATACCGTGTTTGATGCTGTCAGTTGTTTACTAGGATGTCTGCCTGAGCTGTCAATTGATAACCAAGCACAAGCTATGCGTTGTTACGTCGTCATTGTTTTAACGTAGTCCACTGGCCTATATTGAACTCAATGCCAGGGGCGCCGAAACAGCGAGAGGGTAGGGGGGCAGCAGAAAAGTTAAGGGCAATGGAAACTTACAAAGTAATAGAAAAATCGTTACCGATTATGCTTGCTTCTGTTCAACAACAATGTTGACCACAAAAATAATAAAAGAAACTATAAGAAATTTGTTTCAATTAAATCTTGATATACCATGAAAATGCCTATGATGCTGTTATGAAAAAGACACCTCCACCCCGTTGCCTACATTTTGAAAGGTCAGGGTGCAATGCCCCCAATAAATTGTCATTACAAGACTTACATCTATTAATTGGAATTTAGCTGCTGACTTTGATTTTCTAGAATTTTTTTCTTAGTACCAATTGCCAAAGGGGGAAATGCCCGTTTTTCCCTCCTGCGGACGCCCATGGTTTCGACGTACCACATGTTTAAAACTGTTTGTTTGAGTTCAGTGTAAAAGCGTACTATCAGAGTCGTTCTTTTCGCATTCACATGTTTAGCAACAATGTTGACCATAGAAAACCATTCTGAATTCTATATGTGCGCCAACAGCTGCAATAAATTTGTTTCGAGTCGATCTTGATAAAAAATGAAATTACTTATGGTACGGTTATGTAAAGGCACCTGCGCTCCCGTTGCCCCCTCTTTTAAAGGGTGGGGTGCAGTGCCCCCGTCAGGCACCCCCGTTCCGGCGTCCCTGCTCACTGCATTCATTCCGACACGACGGCATGCTTGTGTTTAGAACTCTAGGTCTATCTTTCTATATCGTGAACACCAGGCCAATTCACAGTATGTCTAAAAGCTCAACTGGTGTGTATCAGATAAAACGTAAAACAGAGACTCTTGTTTGCGCCCTGATGAAGTTGACTGCACCGTCAACGAAACGTTGGCAGTATTCGTTTTTACCTTGTATCTGATACACACCAGCTGAGCTTTTAGATAAACTCTAGGTCAGTGGTTCTCAACCATTACAAACACGTCGAACTCTTTCGTAGGTTTCCAAGGTTTTGTCGAACCCTATTTTGCCCAATGTAACAGAAAGTAAAAATGAGTTACTGCCAGGGATGTAGTGCTGATAAAAAAGGTGTGGGAACGCATCCAAGAAAATAGCCATTTTATAACAGATTCCAACTGATTTTAAAGCAAAACGTGAAAAAGGTGTGGGAACGCCGTTACCACGCGTTCCCGCCCCACTACACCCTGGTTACTACAAAAGTGACCTTAGTTAGTTTGCTGTGATATAACTACGCTTTTGATCATGTTTCAGACGACCTTCGTCGAACCCCTGAGACGGCTCCGTAGAACCCTAGGGGTTCGATCGAACTCAGGTTAACTCACTACTCTAGGTCCAGTCTAGGGGCTAAGCTAACTGCTTTGAGAGCACACGGAGTGGTTTAGACTAAAGTTCAAAGCTTCATACACAGTTTCAGAAGTACTGCAGAGTCTGATTGAAGAAAAGTTGGATCTACAAATCATGTGCAATTGAAATTTCATGAGGCAACACATTTGCCATGCCAAGGATTAGTTTACGGAGTTATTCAACGACAAATGTTTGCAACTGGAATTTTTAAAACAAGGCTTATGTCGTTTTTGGATAAGAACAAGAAATTAATATTCAGCCATTTCTAATCTAGCCATTTATAAATTCTTAGCGTTTTGCACAACATATTTGTGTAAGCTGCATTGTCAAAATTGATAGCGCTAATCATCAAGTCCAAAAACCGATCCTTTTTGAAAAATGTTGAGAATGTCTTGTATTATTCTACGACTTGATGATCTGTGTAAAAATCAAGTGCATCCATCCCATTAGTTGTGCTTGATAACTTCTATAAACTGAATTGTATTCTGTTAATCCTTTTTCGCCTTATAATTTCCATTATGTAGTAGTTTTATTACTGTACAGTTACTTTCAAGGATTTGTCCATTTGTACGATTGCGCCATAGAAAAAAAAATGTGTCTTGATATTTGTAATGGGATGTTTACGCGTATCATTAAAACCTTATCTATCCATTAAGAGGGTCGCACAGAAAAACAATTTTTAAAATGGGTCGCAGAACAAAAGTTTGAGAAACCATGGTGTAAACGAAGAAAAGACTAGATGTGTGCGTTTCTCAATCTTTTGCAACCTTCAAAAATTTCTTACTGTATCAAAAAGGAGCCAGGCATCAATAGAGGGTCAAGACAAAGACCTAAACACCGCAGAGGATTCTGTGAGGTCATCGTTAGGAAACACAAACAAGCAAAATCGCGAGGTCGATGCTCGATAATACGATCGATTAATAATAGCGCGATGGTCGACAGCTAGCTGTACGTTGAAAATCCCTTTGTTATGTATGATCCGCGTTTCCACTGCATTGATTTAACATGCATTAAAAATGCGTGACCAATTTCCCTTCGATTAAATCATAGATGTTGCGTGATGGATAGAAATGCCAAAGCCATGTGAAACTAACAGACTAAAGATACAGAAACATAATTTTATCTGTTTTAGATCAGAGAACCACATAAAGCTTCATGGAGAAACAAAAGAAAGTTTCAATACATTAACCTTAATAACTATACTCCTAATTAAAGGCAATACGCACAATTTGGTAAAATCTGTCTCCACGTTTGTTTTGTAACAAATTTTTACTTGAAAGAAACAGCAAAAACTATGTGGAAATTCTTACTAACATCATTTCAAAAACCCATCCAAAATGATTGTATTTTTCTATTATGATTCTTAATCAAAATTTAACAACGATAGAAATCACATGTGCATCAGCGAAACAGGTTTTTCATTCATAAAAGGTTTTAAACAGTTTTGATAATAAGAAAAACACTCATAAGCTTAGAGTAGCCTGACTTCATTCCTCGTAGCAATAATCAGTTGCTTTTTTATGCAAACATCAATGATTGTTGTGTGGAAAATTCCCAAAGTTGTTTTTTTTCTTCAGTGCACGTAAGTATGACAAAAATGAAAAATACGTCAGGATTAGAAGGCCTTAACTTTGGTAAAATGTTTTGATATTGAACAGCTAAGGAAATGAAAGGGTTGTAGTTGATCATGAAATAAAGCTTGTTAAAACGTACTGAGTGAAACATTTAAGGTCATGCACAACTCCAAAGAAATGTTTTGAACCGGTCAATTTTTTTTGACAAAAACAGAGATCAAAGCAGACATCTAAACATGCCCACATAAAAAAAGGAAAACCGAAACAATAAATGTTTATTTTGTGTTATCAAATTGTTTCCCTAACATAAAAGTTGAAAATACAAAAATCTTGCGAAGTTTCGGTATCATACCGAAAAAGCAATTGCAATTACTGCACTAATACAAAATTTTTTTACAAAATGTAGGTTCATATTTACCTTTAGTCGCATTGCGTGTGAATTTTACTATAAATTGATCGTCAGTTTGCTGCTAGTGATTTGGTGCGTCGCACCAAATTAATACTTGACAGTTCTAATATTGATTATATATTTTTAGCAATCAATTTGCAATCCATTGCAAAAGATCACAAACCAACAGAAATGAATATTTTCATTCCAAATTCAATTTCCAAATTGATGCGCAAGACATTTGCATTGCAACCCAACTTGTTTAAAACGTGTTTAGGATTACTTCTTAAACTATGCCTATTGGTTCTAACAAGGTTCACCTCAAAATTTAAAATCGTTTGCGACGAAATAAATCAAGCGCAAAATTTATTTAAAGGCTTATGTTGCGTTGATTGTGTCTCACAATTTTCATGTCGTGCTATTTCTATTATATACGAAAAACATTTAGAGACGCATTTGACATCAGAGAAGTTTTTCTTGATCTTTTATGACGAGTGGGCATCGTTTTGTAAGTCAAAAATTTAAGTTTACTTGGCTATAGGAAGCAAGTTATCGAAAGATGTGGTTATCGAAAAATCCAGATCGCTTGTTTGCAAGGACTTACAAACAGGAGAGAAAGTTGGATTTTTGAGAGAAAAATCAGCTAACCAGGGCTGTAGCCCTAACGCACTGTGCTTCAAAGCTATGGTCAAGAATGATGTTAATCCTATCATAATATTGACAGTTGAAAACCCTTGACATTCCCACTCGATTTCGTTCACTTTTGGGAGAGTAAAAGTGTTTTACAAATTTTTTGGAAACCCGCCCTTGTTTGCTATGAAATCTCTACTTATTCTACCTTGATGTAAGATCAAAGCAGTGTAAGTCCTCCATTTTGTTTTTCGTGAGTTTTCATGAAACAGTTGTTCAGAGTTTCCGATAAAGCAATGCTGAAAGATGGAAATTACCAGCCTCGTGTGCAATAAAAAACAATTACAATCAAAGTTAACACAACCTTTCCCTACTGTGCATAAATGTTAGGCAAAGGCAAGCAACCAAGATACATGAAAACTTGAAAATGTAAAATATTGCTGAAACATACCCATAGGGTACAAAAATGTTTGGGTGTGCGAAACAGTTTTGCCCGATTTTTCTGATTTTTGTCTGAAAAAAGAGAAGTGCTAAGTTACTGTCAATGAGCAAAAAGCGTAAAACAACAAAACTTTGGAATGGTGCCTTCCAACAAATAAACAGGTAAACGGGGAAGGGCTCAAGCCTTGAGGGGACGCACGACCAACACATCACCTTAGTTATAGTCTACGCAACGTCAGGTTGAACATTTGTTCAGTTGCTAACTGCACAAAAGGGTTTGCAATTAACCTTGTATAACCTATATTGGATCTATAAAATATCATCACTGAATAGTTTTTGCAAAATGTGATAATTTAATTTTTCGGGTTTAATAAGAGAATTCAGAAAAATCTGCAAAAAATTTTGCTCGAATTTTCGCAAAGTTGTAGGGTGAGAGGGTAAATCGCTTACACGACTATGTACTGAAACACATGTCAGCAGTTTATACTAGTAATTATATTTACTGCCGTTTTAGGAATATTGTATCTATTATTGGAACTTACTTAATAAAACAGCAATATATAAACTAATTTGTAAAAATTTTGAGGTACAAATCTTACGTCAGATACAAACATAATTCAGCAAATGGATTACTCTATCAATTAAAAGGTTGCAAAGTTTCAGATTAGATTTAAAACTTTTAATGAACTTCTTTACGAATCATAACTCAGTGTTTTGAAAACGGACCCGAAATAGAAGCTCTTCTGAAAGCAAATGTCGAAACAAGTAGCAAGACAACCAAAACATTGAATGAAAAAGTATTCCTATTTTTGTCTGCAGGAGTTAGCATACTACTGTTTACTGTTATTTGCCATTCTTGGATTTCGCTTTGCTTCATCGCATCAACTCAACTTGAAACGATTTTAACTGTAGTGCTAGATCACTGGCCCTCCACGCAATATACTTGCTGTAAACAGTGAAAACTTAACAGTGGCCAGAAACCTGAACCTGCTAGTTAGCAAATTTTTGGAGACAAATCAATTTGAACTTTACACTTCCTTTCAAAAAAAGAAAATTTCAAGGTTATTCCTTCAAATACGTCATACCTCATAAGTAATCAAAATTGACGACTTACCTTCACCTAAACAAAGTACAATTTCAATTCTGCTCTGTGTTTTTTGGAAAAGGTAACATAAGTAATCGACTCCTACGCTTGTTGAAGTGATAATCCGGCTACACATACCAGCAAGTAAATATTGCTATGCACGGGACTTTTCCCAGACAACAGAAACAGAATCCGCTGCTTTGCTCAATGGCTCTGTGAAAGTCACTGCATGACAAGCAACCCTGACAGTTGCCAAAACAACCATTTGCGCAGCGCGATTTTAGATTTTATACAAAATTTCGACTCGCGTATTCGTTTCATGTCTTGCCAACGCTTCAGGCAGCGCCGCAATGAGGCCTTTTTGGGAAAACTAAAAGGGATGAAATACGTTACGCATCGTTTTTGGTGCTTTGCGGTGTTCTTGACAGAAAAGGCGTTTCTACTCAGTGCAACACTAGTCAAAAAATACAAAATAAAAAATATGCTACGAAACATGAACATCCTCCAGTTTTCCATTGTCATTACGCTATAGTATGCCTTTCCCTTAAACGTTCACGCGATGTCAAGCACACCGTGTGGCGTACGTTGTTGGTTTATGCTCACTGCATCACATAGATCTTAACCTTTCCAGCCCCGGCACCCTATTCGTAAAGATATGGGTTTGGGGACCCGTTGTCTGCGTTATGTTAGTCAAATTCAATCAACTGTGGTGGGTTGGCATTTCGTCACTAAAGGATTCAATCGTTTAAGGTTTGTGTGGCGTCTGGGCATCGTTTGTTTTGACTGCTCATGTCGTTTTTGCAAGACTGGATCTCGTGATTGCGATTAATTTTCCGGTTTCAAAAACTATGCAACGCACTTTACAATGATTTATTAGGAGTATGCATCTTCGCATCAGACTCACTTCACACCAGATGATGACTGTTGAAGTAATTTGTTATTAATGTATTTAACATACCTTCTCGATGCATGTAATCTTCAACCTTGGTAGGGTAACAGCAGTTGACGTCAATGATGAAGTTGTCACTGTAGGTAAAGTAGGACGTTTTGAATCTTCGCATATGTTGTGCAAAATGCACCTACCGCGATCATATGTGGTGCAAATTTGCTGTTTGCATCAACCTTGTTGGAAATATTGCCGCATATTCACTTTCTCTACTGACTGCCACATTTTCAATTGCACCTATGAAAATCACGTTTCTGTAATACAGTTTCCACGTTTTCATTTTCAGCTATTCTATAGTTTTTGTAGTATCATAAGTCAAGCGAACAGAGAAAACATTCCTGTGAAAAGAAAGGAAAACATTGATTTCGCTAGTAAACGCTATGTTCAGTCAAGAGCGGCGAATCGTGCAAGCGCCAAACCGATACGAATCTAAAAACAGTGCAAAAGGGTGCATATCACGATACAAATCTCATAAACCTCCACTTTTTGTCGTGACAACATTCGGACCTCTCGCTCCGAAGTAACTGAAGTACGCTAGACTTTCTGCGTCGGGAAAGACAAAAATCGCTGTTGCAATTTTTCGCATCGATTTTCATTTGTCAGCCTCTCCTTCAAATTGCGTGGCGTGGGCTACGCCTATGGGATGACTCCTCTTTTCAAAAACTTTCCTTCGTGTTCGCCAGTAATGTCATCTATATTCTCCATAAGTCCAGCATAATAAAGAATTTTCCTTGCCAGTGAAGCGTACAAGCACACAATCTCCCTCTGATGTTTCAACATTTGATAAATCATCATCACAAATGGCTTGTAGTCTTGCATGTTTGTACACCTGTTTCATCCATGTTATATATTCTATCTGGAAGAAATCTTTTGTGTCCATGACCGTTACTAGGTTATCATCAGAAAATTTGTTAATCAACCAAAAATTAGGAATAGCAATGTTGTTTTGCAAAGCTTTTTCATATGCCAGCTTATGACACTTATGAGAAGTAAGGCCATGAAACTTTTCTGATAGTTCCCTTGCATGTTTCGCCAAATCATCTTCCATTTCATCACTGAATATTTTGAGTTTATCACTGAGAGCACCATAAGGATGTTTTGCTCCACCACAATTTACGAAGGTTTTGTCCCTGCGCTACCGATCTTCTCAATGCGATATTTCGACTCAAAACGCAGAGGACACAAACCACTATTACGTAATAGTACAAATTACATCCGGGTACGAACAACAAGATACTGCATAATTTGTCCGCAACAAAGACTTTTTTCGATTTTTTTGTGCTGGTAGTCGGACTATTATGCTCTAGATTCCAGAGCCCTTTTGGTCAACGAATCGTTTAAAAGCATGACGTTTAATTTCATATTGCCTCGCAACTTCTCTAATTGAAGTGCATTTTGCTACAGTTTTGACGCGGCTGTCACAACATCTTCCGAAATAGCAGCACGATTGTTTTTTTGTTATTCTTGGAATTTTTTGCAAAATATATGACGCAATTCACAATGATTAAAAACAACAGTGACTAAATTAAACAAACAACAACTAGCGACTTGGATGATGTGGGGTGACTTGAACCATACTTCAACTTGCACGACATTAATGGTTCAACTTACCCCAGAGGAAAATTTCAACTTGGAAGTTAATTTATATCAAAGCCTTAACGTCCAGCTGTTCAAACACAAGGTGATAAACTCTAGTGGAACTACGCCTTGAAGAAGTAATGGCATCAAAAAATACACCTTTTACACTATGAATTATGAAACGGAAAAGTACATTTCAAATTTTTCACTTAGAGCTTGCAAAATCACGTCCAAACTGACAGCTTTCTTCACCAAGCAACTTTGGATTTGAGTCATAACCTAAAATGTATTCCTAACAAACTCCAAACAATAGGTGTTGCACATGAGTTTCTGGACCGCTTCATTTAACTAAAACATGGGGTGGTTCATCTTGCCCACCGGTTCAACACACCCCGTTCTCGCCTACTGATTAGCCAGAAAATGATTTACCCTTATTGATCAACAAAGCATTTCAAAGATAATGGTCTGCATTCTGCAAGTACGAAAGCAGATGTCCAGCGTTGTTCTTGCTGTGCAGCGCCATCATGCGCCACTTTTCATCTCATCTAAAAATGCTGTCAATGCTTTTTCAGTGTGGCCAAATTTCGGAGAATGGCAATTTGTGGCGTTAAAGCAGTGAGAATTTTATAATTCATATCTAATAAGCAGAATCTAGGCTTCACACTTTTATCAAAAAATATGCGGTTATGATGATCTGATTAGGTTGTGCGAATTGTACCTGGGGCTTCTGCTTTGGCTTTGTGCTAACATGCAGTTTTCGGTTGTATTCTCGTTCAGGACAGCAATTTTGCATAGCACTCCCCATCCCGGCCCCAAATGTATACTGACACCGTGCCATGATCCGTACGAATAAGGTAATACGTACATTACCAAAACGTGAATTAGCAACACCAGTGGTGTTGATTCGTTCGATTCATTAGTAATTATCAAAATCATTTGTAACTGTTAAATGATGAAACACGATACGATTAGCAGCTAGCAAGTTTTCTTGCATGTGACCAAGTATTCAAGAACCCTAATAGGTAGAAATTTAATTGGTAAAACAGGTGTAACTCGATTGCTGTTATAACTGAGGCAACAATTTTTTGACCGAAAAACTTAAAGTTTTGACTTTATAATTTACAAATTTTGACTAATTTTGACCTATAAATTTCCTGCGTTTGCAACTGCTAATTAATTCAATATTAGGTGTTGAGGTTAATTCAGAAACTCATTCATGCACTATCCTTCGAAGCTGAAAAAAATTGGTTGTTTCACTTTAGGGATTATATATTGATAAATACATCAATTGCAGTAGAGTCAAACCTGAGAATGTCATCAAGTTGAAACACTGCATGCATAATGGATTGAGCCTTTATCTAACCAAGTACTGTGAGACCATGTTTCTTGCCTTACCAAGCACAACCTACATAATATTCAATCGGCCAGTAGTGGGCAAAACAACATTACTACGCCATAAGTCGCAAGAAACCCACTATTATTACAAAATTGCAACTAAACTTGCAAAAGCATATCAATATCTGTTGTTGTAATTTGAATAAAATATCGATGAAGAGCAAAATCTGTGCTGCAAGATACTTTTGACCTAACGATAAATTTTGACTTCTTTGACTTAATAACTTTGGAGCCGCCCATGGTGTGAGCGTGAAATTTGGTTTGTGGACGTTTTACAAAGTTTGAAAACGACAGAAAAAAATTGACTTATTGAGTTTTGATTGCCCTAGTTACAACCTAGATTACAATTGGTTTGAAGGCGTTATGCTGCGTTTTTACAAATGTTCAGGTGTTTCAAAATTTTTTCGGCATACCAGCATTCACCAGTAAGCTTAGATTTGGTATACCAACATAAACCAACTTTTGTTTGAGCAGTTTTGAAAACCAAATGCTGCTTTTAACCTATGTCAGGTGCCTGTAGGCAGTGCACCCGACTGGTTTTTGATTACATCCAACCTACAAACGTGTGTTTTGGATAAAACAACTCCACTCCCAATTTAAAGGCGTACATGAATGTAGTTACAACTGGTGATTTGTTGTAACCAAGAAAATTTCGGTAATTACCAAAGAAACATAGGTCTGAGAAGCACGAACGCCCGCATTGTCCACGCATCGATCGAGGGGCATTGAATGCCTATTAACCTTCCACAGCTCTAAGAAATCGCACTCATTAATAGCCACCATTTGTTTGCTGTTATGAGGAAACCATGTTTATCTTAGCAGTTAAAAATTTTTGCGTGAAGGACGGTGTCTGTGGACATTTGAGACACAGTGGTCTCTTGAAACATGCTGAGAAGCCAAGATGGTTTAGGTAAGGTGTCCAAACGCTGACCTGCTAGCTAAAAACAACGTTACCGTGTAGATGAAGAGATAAAGCTCTTATCTGCTGAAAATGTAATTTGTACTAATCAGCAAAAGTCTGTGCAGGAGAGTAAAATAGTCGAATAGGAGACTTTCAAACAGCCAGATGAGACAGACAAAAATGCAACTGGATCACGCTTGTGAATACTTGATCTGTGCATAGCCAACCGTATTGAAACAACATTAAAGTCAGAACACAAATAAAACAAAATGCATTGACTGAGCTTTCCTGGATTAATGATTTAATCAATATTATATGAATGGTAAGTCAGATTATATTGTGAAGCCAATAAAACAAAAATTCGACGTAGGTTTCATGTGGGAACAGAATTAACTGCATCTGAGCCTGAAGATAGGTGAATATCAAAAATCTCTTGTTTGCATTGGTGAATGTTACTCGTTGCTGTAGTAGCGCAGTGACAGCTAATGATTTGGTGCAATTATACTACAGTGTAAATACAGTTTATTGGACAAATTGCCGTCTAGACTTTTTGAAAATGATGGAACTACTGTAATTAAAAATATTCGCCACCATTGGGATTCACCATGTAGTGTGCTCCTGCGACAGACTTTGCCGGTATTACAAGCACCTCCATAGCAACGGGGAATTCGGGAGTGTGGCCCACAAATTTTGTTGTGCGTAGAAAATTTTTATACAGCTTGTTTTAAACATATAACAAAAACAAATTTCTTTCCTCTCCTAAAAATGCATTTTGCACCCAGAAACCTTAAGACCTGGCTACCGTCCTGGCTACACGATACAGATGCATGCAGCAATCTGTTTTCAGCAAAGAAAGCCCATTTTTTGTCTCAGCTCACAGGCGCAAAATGAATCATTGGCTAAAAAGCTTGATCTTTACTGTGTTTGTATCGGACAACGTTGAGCTACTGTCACCTGTAATTGAACTAGAGCTTTGTAGCAAAGTTTGCGCTGATTGTATTTTGATTCAACCAAATACCTTGAAATCAAATGTTGCGTAACGGACCACCAAAAGTGCAATGAGATTGGACAGTAACAAAAATATCCAATCACGAACGCTTTCACAGAATATAAAACCAAGCCTAGCCTTCGATGCAAACCAAGCCTAACCAAGCCTAGCCTTCGTACTAGAGTAAAAAGCTTGCGTAGAACTCGGTGTGGGCTCACGTACATCATTTTGAGGCAAACAGCATGACCGTAAGACAGGGCCAAAACTTTTTGCAATTATGCATAATTGTTCATCTTATCACTATCGTTCACGTGAAACTGAAGTGAAAGCACTAATTCAAGTAAAAAAGAACGGCCTAGTTTTGTGCAGCTACTTTGCATGTTAAGTTTTATTTCGATATCTTACAGAAAAAAATAGATTGTTCAAAATTGTCGGTGAAACATGAAACGTTGTGTGAAAATGACAAGCTTGAACTCTGCTGGTATTTTATGTGATACAATTCAGGCAACGTTTTATTGCAGTGTTCTTCGTTTATGATAAAAGCGTGAAAAACAGCGGTGGCGATGCTTCAAATCTGATGAGACATTACTTTTCGAACATTTCTAATAACTGGTTGCGTGATCGCTGCCCAATGCTTTCGAGACCGTTTACTGACTACAAAGCTCTTACTCTTATTTTGCTGCAAGCTTTCGAGGAATCAGACGACTGGGCGCTGCTTTCATCTTTTTGCGATGATTCATACTTGCACATATCTGTATTCAAATAAATAGTCTCACAGAGGTGACAAAAAACGAATCTATCGAAAAAACTTTTAAACTAGGAAATCGAGTTCGGGTAACGCTACATATCCTCAATCCTATAAGATTTCAGTACCGAGGATGTGTAGTGTTCGTGAAACTGATTCACTACAGTATTAAAAAAATTTGCTTGATAGACCGACTACTACGATGTTTCCTAAACACACACATTGTCTTTTTTTGTTGCAAATATATTCGACTTTCTCTTGTTGAAGGTCTATTTGCTTTATACGAAAAAGTTGTTGATAAATGTTATCGAACAAGAAATGAGCACTACTGAGGACTTTCATGGAGAAGGAACAAATCCAGGCGACAGTGAAACGCATCAAGCGAAATGGATTGCATCGATGGTTTTCACATTTATGACACTGCCATGGGTCGCGTATGTCACAATGGCTATGACTTATTACAGTTTCCTGAAGAAAAATTTTATCTGCATTTCAGGTCTGGATCCATCCAAAATTTGAACTTCTGTACATTATCGTAAACATTCCCGAAAGCCGTATTTGTAATATTGAGGTGTAATTGATCTGGCGTTTGTTAGGATTTTCTTTAACACAAAATATAATTTCAGTCACTACTTTGTGACGAATAAAGTGAAGAGATGCTTTTTTGTACTTCGGACCAAACAAACAAATTTTGTACGTAAACAGTACATCATTGAATTATTCCTCTATTTCGAACCAACGCATCTTCTGCAAAAAAATGCAAATCCTGCGTAATGAGAAAAATAATCACCAGCGCCCGCAAACTGACACAATTTTTTTTTGAAAAAATATGTCGATTACGTAGAACTTGTGGAGAAGAAAAAGTCCATGTTTTTGCAGAGCACAGGAAAGTGATCAAAACGAAAGGAGGTGGTCCGGCTGTGCTGAACAATTTGTTGCTCATCTGCTCTATATCAGTGCTCTGCTACGTCGCGATTGAGCTGCCATTGATCGTGCCACCTGTTGAAGATTTCTGTGAGCATTATCACCGTACGAAGATCATTTCCTACGGCAACGCTCTCGTCGCTGTTTATATAGCTCTTTGGCTGCGGGTTTTTAACGCCTTTTACTGGCACAGGGTCACACGACGGAGCACAAACAAGTTTGCCAAAGCGTTTAACATATTTGCTGCTGTGGCGTTGGCCGCCATTTTAACAGCCAACTACACCGTTTTTCTTGGCGGCCCGTTTTACACAACCACAGGCTTTGGTTGTTCTCCTAACGTTGACGTGACGCAAAAGGACAGGTTGAAATGGATTGCTCTTGGAGCAAGTACCTCGCTGTGCCAGTTTCTTCTTTTGGCATCTTTGGGATACCCTCTGTACGTGCACAGGAAAAAGATGCTAGGAAGTGGAGTTCACTCAACTACACTGATTCCTTTGATAAAGCGAGCTGCGTGTATGACCCTGATCTGCATTTTTTCCGACATCGCTTCCACTTTGTTTGCGGCATTTTACTCTAGCAGCACTGCATATGAATATCACATTGCTTTGAGTTGCAATCTTCTTGTCAACATGCATTGCGCAGTTTTTTCTTGCGTCGACTGGAGGAAAAGGCTCTTTCCGTTTTCTTGCTGCATTGGTTACGAGCCAGCCCTGAACCGGAGATCTGCTGTTGCAGATAGCAGCAGATGGATCGAACTAGGTGTTGTGACCGTTGCGAAACGGCTCACACATCACTGAAACATGACTATTACAACCACGAAAAGTGCATACAGAAATTTCATCTCAGACGAAACTTGTCGCAAACTCGTTCTTCTGAGACGAAACTTAAAACTTTTTCACCTGTCACATCAAGGCTTCGCGTTCTTCCGATAAATCAATTTCTTATAAGTCAAAACATTTTCCTGAACCTACGAAGAGAATTCAATTTTTTGACAAACAGAATCGAAAGCGTCAAGAAAGAAATTATACCATATTTCTATATTTTTTGTTTTGAAAATATCAAATGTTTGTTCTTTCAAAGAATACATAAACATTTTTTTTCCGCTGTGCTTGAGCAGCTATTTCACCTCTATAATAGACACAGAACTGTATAAGATGACGTTTGTCTTTTCAATAATGGATTTAGGTATTAAATCTCTTTTGTGTGTTAAATCATCTTAAAAATTTTCACTCATATTAAAACCTTCATTTTTTGATCGATATAGAGCGTTACGACCGTCATTGATCTTGCTACCTACAACAAAAGGTGAACTACCTTTTTGAAAAGTGCAAGCAAAATAACAAAGGTCTGCAACATCGTTTCATTCATTCATTAGTGTCACAAAGGTCATTGCTAATCACCCTCCTCTGACGTGATTACTGCAAATAAATAAAACTGCAGTCACTGCGCTTGTCTTGCTGTTGAAGAGTTGCCCTCACATTGCATTACGACCCCTCACAATTGATGTCGACTTCCTCCTTACAAACGAGTAGTTACAATGAACAAACATGGATATCAACTCCGCTTAGTGGATGCAGTGTCAGATGACATGGGTTTGCTGAAATATTTTGTTACGTAGCCAAGCAGAGGTTACTGTGTATTCACTGTAGATTGCAAATAATATCTTTTTTAATTCTCCACTTGTTTGAGCAAGTAATTATTTTTTTGAAATGAGAAAATATTATTGTTTTTTTTATCAGGACTCGCCATCACATTTTGAATTTTCGCTTGTTTAATTTTTTGCAATCAAGAGCAGCAAATCATTGCCCAAAGCGCACTTTGCAGTAACAACAGCAAACATTTGAAGAAACATTATTTTATTCGACGTTTCGCTTCGGTCATAAACCATCTTCAGAAAAATATACTAAAATGTTGGAATAAACGTTTGATTTTTTTAGTATTTGAAGAAAAGTTCTTCATTCCAATAGAGTTATATTGGTGCCGACATAACTTCTGTGCTGAATTCTCATATCTCGCTTTGCTAGCGACAATTTTAGCATTTTGAACGAATCATTGCCCGAATTCAAGCAAATCGCTCGTCCGACTTTGGGCATGACACCGTGGCAGAGCAATTGTAGCAATTGCAATCTGTCTTTAGAATAGAAAATATGAAAAAAGCGAATAGCGTAAGATCTTTGATAAGAAAATGACAGCTCTCAATGCGTACGAACAGTTCCAGCAATCGTTCAGCAGCAGTCAACTGTGCCTCGGGGGAAAGCACTTCGTAGCTTTCCGAGGGTAAAGCTGGTTGATTTTTTTGAAACATTCGTCGAAAGATGAAAATCGCAGTTTGCTTCCGGAAGAACGTTTGAATGATGCAAGCATTCAAGTCACTGGAAAAATTTTATTGCTTTGTCCTCAGATGTAGTTCGTGTTTTCCACCAGCAGCCCGATGAAACTGATTTTAAATAAAAAGTTCTTTGGCTAATTACATTGTAGGTGGGAGAAGTGTCATCAGATACAAAGCAACTGCGTTTGCGCGGAGCCTTTCCCAGATTTGAAAATTAGCAGAGGAGGAAGAGACAAAAATGCAAAATTTACATATGGTTGTCTTCTGAAAAGTTTCAGGAAAGAACAAGTATTGCAACCAGGCCATTAGCATAGGTCTAGATGTTTTTGTGCTTCCGAACTACGCCATCAACCGAAAATGTGTTTCAGTGATTCTATTAAAATGACGATTGTACTAAGTTGTGCTCTCTTGCAAGTTTAATTGTCTTCAATTTGCCAATTATGAGGTTGCTTGTTTGACTTGTTTTTAACGTACTTAATATACAAAGCATTAAAGTCAAAAGCAGATTTTATGGATTGAGATTTATTGTGAAAACTTGATTATACAAATGGTTTAATTCCATTTTTGCCTTAGAATGCCTTTTTTCAAAAATGAATATGAAAAAGGATTTTTATAAAGATTTCCAGTTCTGTTTCCATTTAACTCAAACCGCTGGAACCACCTCGCATTTTTCTGTTGTGTTCAAATAAATGGTTAGTGATTGCTCAGTTTTGGAAGTATCTGCCTCTGCATCAATTAAAGGATTGGGGAATTCGATACATCATTCAAGTTCAATAACTCGCTTTAGCTCTCCTGAAGTAACAATCAACCCTGAGCAAGAGCGATGGCCATATGGGGATAAATTTTCAACTGTCCAGCGTTGTTCACACCTTGACTTACAAATTATCATAAGACAATCCATGTATAGCCGTGCTTCGTAACTTCTTCATACTTGTTTACCTTCGGCGCGTTTTGGAAATATAATACCTTCAAACAGTTTTTATTTCTTCACCATATACACGCATTTTAAATAAAGAAACAAGCACTATTAAAAAGCGTTAAGTTTGCTGTAAGCTTTCGAGGAATCAGCCGAATGTGTTCTGCTTTCTTCTTTTTGCGATAATTCAAACTTGCGCATATCTGCATTCAAGGAAGTTGTCTCCACATAAAGTGAAGAGTTTGAATTAATCAGCAAATTTTTATTGGAAATTGATTTCACGTAACATTACGCATCGTCAGTCCTATACAATCTGCAAACAACGGTTACGGGTGAAACGCCGCAAGGCACAGCGAGCGCATAGGAATTAAACAAACTGAATGCTATAAATCAGATCATCACAAGTTTCGACAACCAGCCGTAAACGTGAAGCAAGCAAAAGACAAAAAATAAGCTTTAAGATTACGAATTTTGAAATTTGTGACTAAAATTGAATTGATAATCGTGAAACTATTTGCAATAATAGAATGTCTCTTTTGCAGCCCAATGTTCTTTATTATTAATAAGTAAAAAACACCTTTGCTGTAGAAGCGTTAAAGACTGTCCAGCAAATTTACACTTTTGCATATTCCCCTGGGGGTAAACTCACCTTTTGCAAAAAAATTACGCTGCGTTGAAATAGGTGGCAGGTTTATCAGATAAAATTTACAATAAAAAAACGAACAGTGCTAACAAGGCTAAACCGTTCATTTAGAAGCCAGAGGAAAACCCAAACTTTTTTGTGGCATTGCTATTTCTTTTCACCCAAAAAACACCATAAATTACAAGAATGTCACTGAAATATCTTCGAAATTGAGACGAGGCCTTGCTTGGCCTTGCACTGGAGCTCATTCCGGATGCTTCTCCTACTTTTCATGGTTTGTGGGATTGCACACTTTGGGTGCTATAGTGCCACAGTTTGCATATTGATCCCCTGGCAGCTTTCTGCACCAGTACGAAGGTGTTTTCCCATGCACTCCTGTACTTACGACCAGAATCATTGATCTCTTCATTTCCTCGACGTCACATTGTCGTATTTCTGTCGCAGTGACGCAGACCTGTCTGCAAGCGTTGAACCTGCATAGTGCTTAGCCTTACAACACGCTACACAGTGCACGCATTCCAGACTTTGTACAAAAATAATTTCGAATCTTGCATCCCTTAAATCTTACATCAGAACGCGTGCTTCGGTCTAATACGGCATTAATCACAAAAATTTTGTAAAGGTGTTGCTAAAGAAATGCAATAGCAGGTATTTTGCTACAGAGAAAACCTTCTTAGTGCATAAAGCCAGAAAAAAACAAAAGACCAAACGATACTTTTAAAGCCAACCACCTTCAAGCGAGGCCAGAAAAAGGCTAAAAAGTCAAATGAAACTTTTGAGGTCAACCAACTTGAAACAAAGCCAGCTTTTTGGAATTTGGTCCAAAAAAGGCCAACCTGGCAACCCTGATAGGTGGTAGAAAGCATTCAGCAGAGTTAACAGTGTTTGCGTATACAACGACATAAAGATTCTAAAGCCCGCTAAACAGCAAAATATGCTGACGAAATATCTACAAAAAACGTCGACTGCTTTGATGTTGTAATTTAGAGGCGGCCAAGAAACAGAAATGAAAATTTTTCCTGAGAAAAATTTTGAAGTAAACTAAGAAGAATTTACAATTTATTTGCTTTACAAGTTTATTTTATTTCTGGAATGGCATTTTCCTCTTCTTTATTTACCACAGTAAAATTAGCAATTTTAGGCACTCATTCGGGTTTATTGCAACTAAAATAGATACTTCAGATAATGTCCACATTTTGAAATAATGCGACACGTAATGTTAAGCTTCAAAAGTTTGTCAGTGGCATTTGGTCAAACTCAGCGCATAGGTAAGTGCAGACCAATCAATCAAAATTTCATGATAAACGTAATGACATAAGTTTAAGTCCTCAGTGCATGAGATAAATGCCGGAACTTAGTCAAGAAAACAATAACTTTTTTGAAACTTGACGCTTCTCCACAAGGTTTGTGCCAAGGGTGTAACTCCTTCTGCCTTGTATCTGTATTGACCTGTAGTTTTGGAACTGGATAGCTTTTGTTCCTTCGCCGCTGAACATACCTCCGTGCTCAAGAATGCAATGATCTCTAAGCGAACACTTTCAATTTCAGCGGTACACACGCCTCATAAGTTGTCCTGAACCAAGAAAATCAGACATGACTGTATGTATTATTCTCAGATCATTGGCAGGGCTTATTTTGAAGGGGTAATCAGCATCTACAGTTTTGTTGCTGAAAACAAATCTAAAACTGGCATTAAAGGATGTATTTGAAAATAACTTTTGATATTAATTTAAAAGTTATGTGCAACCACTTCCCCTGTCACTCACGATAAAACCATGCTCAAAGGACACTTTTTTAATCAGGAGACTATAGCCTTTTAGTGCCGTAATCGCTTACTACGATTAAAAATTTAAAAATTAAAAAAAAATACATCCATGGCCTTCAAAAGTTTTTGTGTTCTGGTGTTAGTTTAGAAAATATTTCGAAAAACACCTTTTATTTTTTATTTTTATTTTTGTGTAAAGAATGACATGAAAGATTTTTCGCGCGCATTTATAATAGCAATAACCGGCAATAACAATTAATCCAGGAATTGTGTGCAAGCAACAGATTTTAGTCAGCTTTAGTTCAACTTAGATGCAAAATTGTTGTACGTCTCTGCATACTGATTAACTGTGAAGATTTATTGAAGGAATAGTTGTGTGTTTGAATTTTGTAAACAATTTATCAGCAAATTTGTCTTCTTTACACAACGGGACTTTCCAAAAACAGCGAATTGTATCCTTGGCTTTCACTTTTTCAGTTTTTCCATGAATTGCATATGTGACATCAGTTTTGATCTATTGTAATTACAAGAGACAAGATTACTTCTGCTTCTCCGGTTAGTGCTTGACCAAAACGTTAAAAATACCAACAAAGAACTTGATTTTTGTTGAAGCACTGTTACTCAGTAGGTTTGATCGCTTTTTTTTCCTGTGTTAATTAAAGGACAGTTGTGTCGCATGCTACAATAAGCGTGATACTTCATGCAATGTTTTTAGCCCTAAATTTGTTTTTCATCTGGCACTCTATTGAAGTGTACCAAGAGGAAATGGGCGTCCGCAGAGGGCGGCAAAACGGGCATTTGCCCCCTGAAAATGGGGACTAAGCAGGTAAATTTTCTAGAAATCATGAAGGCAGTAGCTAAATTACGATTAAATTGATTTAATTCTTGCACTGACAGTTTATTTGCCGGTGTTACATTCACAGTGCACAAGACACAGGTTCATGGTTCTGGTGTCATGCCGTAGTGATCTTGCAAATCACTCGTGTGTGCTCCTTAGCGTGGCTGAACTTGGGGGTGGATTCTTCTGTTGTTGGTCTTTGTTGCGTAAAAATATCATGGCAACAAATCTTTAAAGGTTCACTTGAAGTTACGATAGTAGGCATTTTGCCCAGTGTTGCCGCTTCTGATGATTTAACATCAGATCTGATGTTTTCAGAGACATTCATGATGTCTGACGTTTTGGCGACAAATCGGATGTTCACTGGGCTGTTGCTTTTGTTTTTCACATTTCCTTTCCTTTTAGAATGAAGATAAGTTAGAATATTCATGATTTTTGCGCCTTGTTCATCAGTCTCTCAACTTCGTGTGTATTTGGTTATCGTTTCAAACCGAAGAAACCCTTTTCAATGCGTTGAGAATAACATTTTACGTCACGCATAAGTGATTTCTCCATTTAATGACGACAGTTCGCTCTGTTTCGGATTCAGCGAGGGTTATCGCTCTTTGTTACGTATTGGTATTAGAAGAATTTAGCTTATATGAAACTGTAACGTAAAATCTGATGTTGAAATAAGCGGCAATCTGATTTTAGCGAGACTGCCCTCAGTGCAACATTGGTTTTGCCGCATGCTGGCGTTGAACGTAGATATCTTGGCAGGTAATGCAGCGATAGAGTGACTGCTGATAGAGATAATCACGTAATTAGATACTATCTGAAAAGAAACCCGATTAAATCTGCAGCAATCAAGGGCATGCCCAGCCAGTATAGTTAGGGGGGCCATTTCAGGAATACTTGATAGTCAAAGAGCAGACTTTGACAACTAAATAATTATAGCTTTCAAATTCGATTAATTAGAGCAAATTGACGATAATTAGAATTCTATCATAATTTGCTTAAAGCTTCAGTGATATAATTTAAGCTCTAATCTAATTTCCGTTTTTGCTAAAAAGCTAACTTGTCCAACGGTATTTTTAAAGATGAAACGAGAATGCACCCTCATGCATGGAAAAGGCAACAAAATGGTCACAAGTGCCATGCCACCATCACTTGAAAACAGGGGCGTAACGACGGGGAGGCAAGGGAGCACAATTCCCCGGACGCCGAATCACTATGGGTCGCTGAAAAGTCCCAACAATGTCACAAGGACTTCTTCAATACAGTGCATTTGCTTCCGAAAGACCTCAGGTTCGAACATGGGTCGACAAACTTGCTTCTTGCCCCGGTCGTCATTTAACCTCGTTACGACCTGCTTGAAAAGCGAAAACAGAAAAAACCAAATCAATTTTTTCTCATCCACAGCTGTAATAGGAACTATGTGGCCTTATCAAGGATTATTATTACGTCACACTGCCTATCCACTCACACGTAGAAGTCACAATAGTCATCTGGTATTAAAGACAGTCAGTCGGCTGTGATGTTTTAAGGCAGGGTGTGCAAACATGCAGCCCTTTTGGGCCAAATGCACATACCCAGATTGGTCCACGGGCCACACCTGCATATGTCAAGCTTTGAGGGGTAGACAACTCGCCAGCCACCTGCGGAAAATTGGCAATACCGTTTTGAAAACCGTAATGCTTACTTCAAAATCTGGCCACAAAATTTCAGCTCCGGACCACTTTTGGCCCATGGGTTGCACACTCCTGTTTTATGGTATTGGAGAAACGAACATCGTTTCCCTTAACTGAAGGTTCGAGAAACTCCAGGGTGCTCGAGAACTCCTGGATGTGACAGCGACATCGGCTCCGTCGGAACGAGTCTTTAGCTATGCAGTCGAATTGTACAGCGAGAAACACTCCAACCTTGGCGCACGAATCTTTGCTATTCTCGTGCTTATGAGAATGAATCCACATTTGGGCATGAATTGATCTTGAATTAAAGTTGCTTTGATTTGAGTAAATGTAATTCGAATTTTAGTTCAATTTCTGGTTTTCGCAAATCCACTGACTAATCCACTAAATTATAATCTAATTTGTGACAGCTGAGTTAGCTTTAATTTTAATTTAATTTAAAAAAACTAAAAAAATTCTAGTTGTCCAAGTCTATGTAAAAGAGATGATGCATACTTCACAACAGTGCTGTGACAAAACAATGGACGGCAAAATGACCTTATGACGCGAATGCTGTTTTCCGAATTATACAAAATCATGGTGAATAAAGTTACTTTCGTAGATCAATGGGGGTGATCGCCCCAAGCGCTCCCCCTGGATCCGCACCTGGTAGCAATGCTTCCGCAAGTTAGAAATAAATTTCCGTTGCTAGTAATGTGAGACTGAGTGCGACTAATGCAGAGTTGTAAATGGGCCTCATTTTAAAGCACGAACCCTACCCGAGCCCGAAATCACAAGCCCGAAGCCGACATTAATTTTTCAAGCTCGGTTCAGGCCCCGAAGCGCGGAAAGCTAAATTTACCGAGTGAATCAAGATATGGGCAACTGCGGGGTATTGCTGTTTGGCATAGCTGCCGTAGCAAAGTAAACATGACCAAATAATTCACAATTAATAAATCTTTTTATCGAAGATTTAATCAGCGCGATTGCTTCAACAACAACTGGCAACAAAAATGTCCGTCGTTGCAAAAATTTTGTATGCAGGTCCGTAAACGGTCGGAAACATTTGACAAACTTAAGTCCGAACCATGCCTGAACCTGGCCGGAAAACCCTTACAAATCTGGGACCAATGTGCCTGAGTGAATAGCTTAATCAAACTACGCTTATTGTAGGGGACTTTTTTTCGCGCATTCTACGTGGCTCGTTTTCTATGCAGGCTTGTGGGAACACGTTTTAATCGTTGAGGTTTAGTTCTGACTTCTGAGTAAGCAATGCAAAGCTGTATTTGCTGTGGCGCGTTTTCACATTTTATCTGCTTAACTTAGCCACTCCACCGGGTGTTTATCATAGATGGTTGCCAGCAGTTCTGTACCTCAATACCCGCCTTGGCTGGAATTTATGTGTTTTGGCTTCATCGAAACTGCTAATCGAGATCATTTAACGCAGCAATTGAAAGAGAGCTTGACACAAATACGCTTAAAAAATGAGCTTTCTCTGTAATAACGCTTTGAAAGTTTACAGTACTTCCATAGTAATACACGTAAATAAGGCAGACTCACATATTCTTTATGTGGAAACGCCTAATACCAAGAAAAGCCGGTCTGGAGAGTTTTTGACAAAATTTGGAAGAGTGATCGTAAGGTAATGTTTCCAAAAAAGCGAAAAGAATAAATGGTCTATATAGTAATCTGATTTTATCACCTCATTTTTCCCTCTTGTTCATGTCTGAAACAATTCTGCTTATTTCAGTAATATAAAGTGGTGTTATATTATGTACAGTTTTTTTACATGATAAAGGTTGTGTAAAGGATATATAGAAATAACCCCGAAAAATAACTTAGAAACCGAGATTGAAAGAAAAGACTCAAATTGTTAAAGCATGCAGCTTCCTTAAAGTCCTTCCTATGTCAATGATTACTTCTTTTAAGCGCAGATAATGACGAACTCAAGAGCTGCAACAATGCAGAAAAACAATGAAACCTAGGAAAATGGCCGAATCATTTGGCAGGAAGTACGTCTAGTTAGACACGACGATAAATCTCGCCTACGTTGCAATGGGCTGAAATCATGAAATCATAAGAAACAAACACAGGTTAGCCTCGTCTTGGGCGATGGCTGTTGTTCGTTACAGAGTTGGATTCGGGGGCGGACGCTTTCAGTTCAAACCCGGCCCAAAATTTACAGTAGGCCTACACGTGGCTGCAAACGGGCGTAAGCACATCAGAATTAGAACACATTTGCAAATGTACATTATCACATACAGCAAAATACACCATTACTCCACAGCCGAAACTTAATTTTTTACTAAATTTCTTCACAAAAAGCATTAGGGAAATGCAGTTCTAAATCATAGCCAATGATGAAGAATATTAAGTAATTTCAAGATGTTGTTCATTGATACTTCGCGGTTAGTGAACATAGAGACAGCCCCGTCGCCACGGGGGGATTTTCCCCCCAAAACAATCTCTAAGGCCCCAAATTGAAAAATGAAACACTATAAATCAGTGGAGTTTTTCCAATTTTTATAATGTTAAGCACTCCTGTAGAAAGGTAAAAACTCCCTATTACAGACTTTCTGACGACGGTTCTGCCACTGTGATGTCCATGTATTTCTGCGCAGAGCTTCTACCTCACTGTTGTCCTGCTCGAAAATCATAACTAAACCTTCGATTTCTGTGAAATTTAGGTAGACTAAAAATAGATTATTGGTTTCTGGAATCCACACACGAAAACCTAACAACACCATTCATTTAAAGATATCTAGAATCGTTTTGAACCCTTCGCAAACTCACAACGAACTTTTAAACTTGTGGAATGGCTCCCGAACCCCGAATCATTTGTTGCAAATTAATGATAGCTGGAAAAGAATAGCGACACATCAGGTACGGACTAGTTCAGCGCTGCAATGTGCGTCACAAACTTTAAGTAGGCTGAGAACGAGGCGTGCAATAGTTCGTTCGGGAAATGCATTTTCAATTGATGTGTTGATCCATGCATGAGAACTTAAATTCGTTTACACCTCGATAGATACACGATTTGCAATGTTTGCAATAATATTGGAGACGAATGACGTTGCACTACGTTATACGAAACTCTATTGCATAAATACGATCAATTTGTTGTGAACGCAACAAATGCAAGTTAAATAGTGCTATTACTAGGCTCTGGAAAAATTTTTAATTTAACTCTTGCCCCAGCTCCGAACCATGTTCATATTCACAATTCCAACTCTGGGTCCTTTTCCGGCTCTGGTAAAAGTAAACCTTCCCTAGTCTGTTACACACTCCGTCTCTGTGATCACCTCTTCTCTTATTATTGGTGGAAGCATCTGTGATGATCTTGAATGAATCGTCAAATGTATCCATAGTTGTGATTTATTTTATTTACACACGAATTTTGTCACTTCAAGACGGTAAATATTTTTCAGTTGCAGAAGTATCTGGGTTTATAAATACCTGAAACTCCATCGCAGTTCCAGGTGTGGTCAAACATCATATCGCCTGTTTCAAAACTACTGATAGTGGATGTAAATGAAATGAAGCTGCTTTGCCCCAACCATTCAGTCTTTTGAAAATGATTTTATTGAGATATTTGAGATATAACATGCGCAGTGCATGGTTATCCACATAATGCTTATCTTTGTACGTCGCACCCACATGCTTGGATATGAATGAAACACAATCACTTACAGCTCTCATTCCGTGTCTGTTTCTCGTCCACAATTACACTCAATACTCTTTCACTACGATTGTTGTTTACATTTATTTTAATAAAATCTGTGTCAACATGTTTATTTGTGCTCAACATATATTTGTTTCAGAAATAGTTAGTGAGAGCTTGTTCGCACGTAGCCAATCAATTATCTTTCCCAATTCACCGTTAATTAAATTTTGTAGTTCTTCCAAATAAATGGCACTCTCTACTATTACCGTATCGTCAACAAAAAGTATGGTTTTCAGAACATTACTATTGGGTAAATTGTTTACAAAAAAACAAAAAGTACAGTGGGCGTAAAATCGCTCGTTGGAGAACCTCGGAAGCCATTGCTTTTGTAGATGATTCAATCGCTCTTGCCTGAACGTCTGCCTACTGTTTTCTACCAGAGAGGGAAGACTGTATTAGTTAAAAGCGTTTCCTCTTTCTTGATAGTAGTCAAGTTTTGTCCGCAATCAGTACTAATTTACTACAATCTGTTTCTTTATACCATACATCTCTTTCTTTTCTTATGCCTAAGCTAGAGGACCGGCAAGCGAAGGTAGCCTATGCTTCAAAATATTTGCGATGAAGAAAACAGTTTCGAAAATTCGCGACAATGATAGTCGAAGGAGTTAGGTGGTTGTCATTCAGCACCTGTTCATTTCAATTTTTTATGCTCAGACCGCTTTACTGTACCCGACGGCAATAAAAAACGACTTGCTTTTCTAAAAAGAAGAAATTAATTTCAGTAAACACAGAGATGGAGAACGCATTTGCGTTAAAGAAATCAGTTTACATCAAATTAATTCCTACGCTTAACCGATGTTTTACGTATTTTCGAAATTATTGTTTTTTGAGGAATGCTCAGAGCTTTTACATCCACTGGTTTGTTGTGACCCAGTTTTCAAACAACAGCTTGGCTTCCTGTTAACACGAAATGTCGCAAACCGATGAACAGTCAGCTTCTGGTGCCACGGGAACCAAATAATAGGAAACAGCCGGCGCCTCCAAACCCCAAAAGAAACAAATTACACACGAAAGATCGACGAGTACAAGGGTGGGCACAGTCGCGGACACAGGCTGACTTGGTGGGGGGGATGCGATATCGATTTGCAATGAACCCAATGCTTCACAGGACCATATTACGTAAATCAATCAATTGCGCATACGTTCATTTACGAGGAAACAAGTCTAAGCTTGGTTTAGAAGCTTGAGTGATAACACTGCACCGCTACGGAACCAACAAGCAATGTGGCATCGATCTTACGTAGTCACTGGCGTGGGCCCAGGTACATCGAGGACTCGAGATAAACAGTTCATGTGACGACATAATACGTACTCTCATTGTAGATTACGTTTGTTACATCACAATTACCGTTGGCAGTAGCCAGATTAGTGCAGTAGTGGTGTTTGACTTGTATGTTGCAGCAAGTGAGCGTAGTCACTTGGATGCGGTTTATATCAGTGCTGTTCAAATGGGGAACCTTGCAGTTTTTAATTGTCGTTTGGAATAGTCTGCAACACTCATAGTAATTTGTGTATAACATTTGTTATTGCAGGTAATTTTTATGATATAATAGCAAGAACCGGGGATGATTCTGTTGATTTTGGAACCGAAATTAAGAGGACGGCAAGAAACAAACAATTCGTAATGCGTGAAAGCACAAAAGTAACGAAAAACCAAAAGCGAGAAAGCACGATCATGGGCGTCCGCAGAAATTTTTCCAGGGGTGCAAGGTCAACATGTTGTTTATCATTTTCAAATTGCTGACGATCAGTGTTCCCTCCAAGATAATTTTAAACTGTGCAAATATTTGTTTTTTTAGTAAGCATGATTATTTTAGGACTGAGTAAGTGGAGTTCTCAATGAATTACAAACTTTGTGAATTATATGATAAATATACATGATCTTTAAAGAAAAAAGCATTGCATTGCCATGGTTTTCAACGAAACAAAAATTATTACTCTTTACTTAGCAAGTAAGGCCGCACCCAGCTGATATATTCAACTGAACTAACAACTGAACATGTTTATGAAACTTTCGGGAGGAATTGCCCGATTGCTCTACCCCTAATTGCAGCATCAGCTGCAGGACTTGTCAGCATCACTCAGAAACAAGAGCTGCAAACGCCTGGGATCTCGTCGAAAGCGATCAATAAAACCTTGCTACACAAACCGGACAATTAAGTAGACCTGCATGTTGAAACGACTACGGACAAACTTGCTAGACTTAAAACACCACACAGGTTTTGTAAAATTGACCAGATGAGTTATGAAAACTTGCCGCACCCAATATGGCTTTGTACTCAGTATTCACTCAGATGTCAGAACCAATCCTCAATGATTAAGATGTATTCCCACAAGCCTGCGTAGACGTATTCTAACAAGCCACGTAACTTTATACTGCATGTAAAGAAGCCTGCATAAGTGTAATTTGACACTGAGGCACATTGGTCACACCCGCACTAATAATGGATTTTTCAAACTTGTGGAAGCATTGCTATAGACTCACTCACGCTTATTTTCACAAAGTATAAATGTGCTTGGCTTACCATTATCAGCGTGTCACTGTCTCGCTGCACTACCTGCCAAGATGTGTACGTTCAATAGTCTCATGGAACAAAACGCCTGCTACCGCAATATATAGTGAAATTTTGAAGATTTATTACCATGTCATTGTTACGCAATAAAGACCAACAGTAGAACCATCCGCTCGCGACTTTTGCAACCCAACTCTGCAGGCAAAGGAGGGGCATGAGTGAATTGCAAGTTCATCACTGCATGAGACTATAACTGTGAACCTGACTCTTGTGCAGTGTGAGTTTCATATCGGCAACAAAACTGTCGTTGTAAGATTCAAATCAATTGATCGGAATTAAGATGCCGACTTCAGGTTTTTCCAGAAATATTTGGTTTTAAATCCCAATTTCCAGGCGTGGCAAGAGAGGGCGACCCGCCCCTGCCCCCTGGCTAAACTAAATGTAAAAACTGGCCCCCCTTTAGCTGATATTATGATATTTAGCACTGTTTTGGTTTCAGTAGGTTGTCATTTTTTTGCGTTTTTCGGGCTGGTTGCGTTTTCTTAGCCAGAAAAAACATCTACTACATCCGGGTGCACTATTATTTCTTAGCCTTTTTCTGAGTGTTGGCTATTGGCCCTCTACGGTGGCCAACGGGCCCCCTTCAGCTACGTTTTGTCCCACCAGGCCCAAACCTCTAGCTATGCCACTGGGTGGCAAATGCCCATTTTGCCCCCCCCCCTGCGACCGCCCATGCGATCACTGACTATTTTATATCAGGTTCCATAAACAAAGCAAGCTCGTCTAATGAAACGAAGAAACCTTTTTGGCTAATTGTTAGCATAAGCTAATTTTTAGCATCTTTAGCCACTAAGTAATGTACAGTACTAAAATATTTTGGCGATGATTTTCAATGAAATTAAGTGTCATTTCAACACCTGTTTAGGTCTGGTGGGGGGATGCATCCCCTGCATTCCCCCCCTGTGTCCGCGCCTGAGTGGGCAATTAATTTGACTCGGGGCCACTTTGAGAAGATCGCGTTTAGCCGAGGGCCGTACCTTCTAATGTAGTGTTTTTCAACCTTTTTCTTTTCATGAATCCCTTTGTTATTTTCACATATTGTTTGACCCCCGTCCTGCTCTTTTTTCAATGCTTGTGATATTATAACCATTATGATTACCACAAAATGCATTTCCCCAAAAAGTCAACAAATTATCGCAATAACAATATTATTACCACAACAGTGCATCTCGTAACATTTTATTTCAAACGTCAATGAAATTTCACAAACAATTTCAATGCAACTGTTGGCTTTGCAACAGTATAACCAACTTCGAAATTCGAGGTTGAATGTTTGACAGTGCTAATGTTACAGGATATCAACCTAGACTTTCCTTTGATTTCATGCCTTAGTTTTGATGTGAACTTGAGCTGAAAAACCACTCTCGCAGATAAATGCTGTGGCAACAGAAGCAATATTCAAATGGCCAGTTCAGACAAGGGCATATGCAAGGGGGGTGGGTGGGGCTAAAAACCCCCCTTGAGCTTGATATTTTACAAAAGCTTTATTACCTGCGCAAAGGAAATTAAATGTTTTCGCATACTTTTTGCTTGTTAATTTGTCGACTTAATGTAAATACCACGGAATAAATTTGCATGCACATTTCAAGGAACATTGTAAATGGGCCAAAAAGTGATAATTAGGTTTTGGTGCGAATCCGGGTTATCGTCCGCGTCCAGAAATCATCTCACCACTTTTTGCAGACCTTTCGTCCATTACGCATGTTTTAAGATTGTGTTCCGCGATAGTTCACTTTATCCGAAATAATTGTCTTTATTTTGTCTGCTATGGCTGATCAGCGCAAGCGTTGACCGTATTGGCGACATTATCAAATTCTGTAGCATGATAGAACTGTTGCACGAGCTCAAAGCAGCAATTTTTAACATAGAAGCATTCAGGCATTTGATAATGTCTCAGCAGGGGAAAAGGTAAAGTAACTTTTCTTGACTTCTTTACATAACAAAAAGTTTTCTCGCGTACTTCATGCGCATTCTCAATTCTTGTGTAGCAGGGTTGCCAATCTGGTTTTTTTGAAACCAGATTTTGAAATTCTGGCTATTTTTAAACACCTTTGGCTTTTTAGGAAATAAAAAAAGCCAGAAAAATCTGGCGTTTTCTGGCTTATTTTCAGTCGTATAGGATTGGCTCTGGCAAAGCATTGTCTGAGCTGCATATTCTTTACAAACCTCTGGCGACGAGGGTCTATTACCATGCAGGGTGCACAGAATATTGCAACAATTTTACTGTTGCCCTAAAAATGATCTATGTCACTGATAAAAAACAAATGCACGACAGTGCAATTACGGGGAAAGCATATGCTTCTAAAGATTGTTCTTGTGTTATTTCGCTGTGTTTTGACGAGTTTTAATGTCTATTTTGTGTGTGGTTGTGCATGTTTTATGTGTATATACCTCAAAACTGCTACCTGGCTTTTTTGGGACAAGGTCTGGCTTTTTGTGGTGAAGACAGGTTGGCAACCCTGTTGTGTAGTTTAGCAAGATTCGATCTAGCAAGCTGCGGTGTGCACCAGCCAGTCCAGCTGCACACCTATGCTCGACTGCTCGTATTCGACGAGACATTAGCGCAGCCTCATTTTGCAGTTGTAAATTTCTCTGACGCAGTGATGAGTGTGTTTTACTCCCCTTTTTCAACAGGCAACCAAAATTTTTCAGTTATGAACTCCTGTGTTGCAGCATTGAGTTTATTTTCCTCCGATATCCTAACTTGGAGAGCTGATAGTTTATATTCAGTGCAATGACACATAAAATCAGGGGAGGGCGTGTAGAAGAATATGCATATTATGTCAACAAACCTCCCCAAAACGTTGGTTACATGAATATGACGTCAAATTGTGACGTCACAAAGACCGCACACCACAAACAAATGATCACCATATGCCACTGAATGAACCCCCCATGAAAATTTTCTGCGTACGCCACTGAGTTCAGACAATTTGGGTATGATTCACGCACAGCTCACCAGAATCGAGAAAGTGACATTTCATTAAAAATATCACGTGCTGATGAAACATTCAGAAGATCACAAAATTATTAGTCCTGGAATTTATCGACAATATTGGCTATAACCAGAGAGGTAGAGAACGGATTTCGTACAAGAGCATCTTCTTCCTCGTTGAGCTCAGAGAAATATCGTTGGAACTCAATTTCAAGGGATTGAAGGTGGTCTGTTATTATAGATGTCGTCAAACTCTCACCACGTTCTTCAGTTTTTTCAACAACACTTGACAATTTCTCAAACATAGCAATGTTTCCTTTCATTACTTTATGACGCCAGTTTTGCAACTTCGAATAAAATGCTTGCGGATTCGTCGCGAAGCTAGATGATGTTTGTAATCTTTCCTTGTAGCTTCAGGTGTACGTTACTCAATTTTTCAAAAATTTCTGCCAAATGAGCATGACTTTTCAACCAAATCTTGTCACTAATGTAAGACAAGAACTCGTTTCTTTTCGGTTCTGAGAATAACTTTGTATCGTCCTTCATCACACAAACGTGGTTTGAAACGTTTCCTTTCGATAGACAGCGTGCAGACGTGTGGAATAGAAGAAGAACGTGTGTCGAATTCATGTCTTTGCATAATTCTAAAGCAGGCAGGTGTTAAGGCTTTTATATTTGATGTAATTGATAATGTTTATCGTGGAATCCAACACATTTTTCAGGCGACTAGGCAAAGTTCTCCAAGAAAGCGCACATCTGTGAATGGTACAGGTGTGTACCTTGCCTCCTGAATGAATATATCTCACGGAAACAAGCAACTCAGTTAATGAAGTAACACTTGTTGACTCACCCACTTGAAAAGAAAACAGTGGTGATGCTTTCATTTATCACCTGGTCTTTCATATCTTCCTGCATATCTGAAATGAGCCTGTGAATAGTATCGCTGGAAAGAGATATTCGTCTCATTTTTGCCTTACTACCTTCTCCGAGAAGTAGCTTTCCTGTTTTCAACTATCAGGATTTGACAAGCGTTTCTCCAATCGCGTGAGTTTTCTTACTTGGCAATTTCAAGGCTTCATATGTTGCCTGTGTTCTTGGTGAAATTGTCCGACAAGATAGGTCTCTGATGTTTCAAACTCGCTTCATGGCATCGGAAGAATTCTAAACTTTGTGGCGCGATTGGGATGCTTTGTCTCTAAATGCCGTATCAATTTGGAAGGTTTCATAGACTTAGCACTGAGAGTCTTTACACCACTGCAACATGTTTCTTCCTGAATGTTTACTGCAACTTCACAACAATAAACTCCTAATAGATCTTACACAACAACTGGGTTAAAACTAGAAAAAATATTTGTGCGACAAGTTGGACGGGTTTGGCTCTAATGCTGTCTGAACTTCGAAGGTTTCACAAACACAACATCAGTACCGAGACCAACGTCGACACAAAACACATCATGGCTTCACTGAGCGTTTTCAAACTATGGAGGTGAAACCAAATTTCAAATACTCATCGAAATACTTGCGTTTCTTGTCCACTGTAAGAACAGAAATCAAAGTATCATAATACTGTTGCAGATAGAATATGTTTCTACCTGACTGCTGGCTTGCAACTTCAAAATACTGAGATGCTGGTGTCAAAGACTACAACTGTTTAGAACAAGAACGGCCAAATACGTCAATTGACACAAGCAATGTACCGCTTGTGGTTTACTTCATCTCGAATTTTGACAAAAGACGTGCAAAATTGTGAATGGTAAAACTAACAGACTGAAATGCACAACGGTGGTCTGACGACGGAAAGACGTATCCGCTCTTCAGGTTGCGACTTCGGATGCATGCATTGCCAATCATGTTTTGTATATGGTGATATTTGAATTGGTAACTCCAGTGCTATAAATTACACGTAGTAAAATACGGTATAAGCCTACGCAATGAACAATATGCTCCGAGAAGCACATTTAATGCGATGGCCAGATTTCACGAATTGAACATAAGTGCTAAGACAAAAACAACAAGATAAACATATCATTACATTGAAATCTTTGCATTTAAAAAAAATTCGCGATCTCAGATTGAGAAACGCTGCTCTAGTAGAAACAGAAGCGTGTCTCGGTTCAAGCTAGCCTGAACACTAACATTTGCTGTGATAAGTTGGAGGAAATTTCAGACTTGATGATCTTTCCGGAATGCTTCCGCGCGCCACTGAAAGCGCTGTGGCGGGCCACATGTGGCCCACGGGCCGCTAATTGCCCACTCCTGGACTAGTAGATTCAAGCTTAGCACAATGTGTTGCTTGCACGAGGGTGAGCTTACATAAAAAGCCATGAAAACCGCTGTCATGACATCTGATAACACGCACATTACAGTCATCCGGCCACAGCGAATAATCAAGTGCCGGATTATGGTAGCGCGGGAACTGCAGCATATTAACAACGCCGGGTCCAAGTTAAAAATACACTTGAACAAATGAACAACTGTCAAACGATAAATTATGTGGGCATGCTTCTGACTACTATTAGGCTTACTGAATTTCGTAAGTACGAAAAACATGGTCCTAAATAGCAACTGGTGGACATTATGAGCTACATATCTTTTTTACCAAAAATGTAGGCCTACATACGTATCTTTTTACCAAGAAGGAATACATTACTGTACAGCTCACAAGTACAGTACTGATACAGAAATTAATGCTACCAGACCAGTGGTGTGCAGAATGGGAGGGGACGAACGGGACGACGGTCCCGGGCATCCAAGGCATGGTGGCATGCAAAGAGTGAAATTGCAAAAATTACATTTTATTGAAATGCTGTAACTAGATGCTTATTCTAATTGCAAGGTTCCTAACACATACTGCATGGGTCTGATGGAAACTTTCCTGAGGGAGTCATGCAAATCTAAGTTAAGTGACCCGAGAGAGAGATTAAGCACTGCCATCGTTATCTTAGGGCTTTGCACCCTATCTCTCTTCCCCCTTTGTAGGCTGACCAGTTCCTTCTAGCCTATTGTTAATCGGCAAATTGTAATCTTCACAACATCTCTCTATTCGCTCTAGAGCCTGGGCTCTTAAAAACTGGGAGGCGCGAAAATTTGTCAGGCGGGTGCGAATTGCAATGACATAGTGTTGAAAATTATAAAATGCATTACTTTTACCATTCGTAAATTCATTATCATTTCACTATAAACGCCGTAATCAAAAGAAAGGGGAGAGAACAATAACCGAGACCTCTTGAACTTGCTTGTTCAAAGTTGGATTTATGAGTAAAGAACACTATGTTTCGATGGGGTCTTGTCTGCTTGATTTCATTTTTAGTGGCAATGCAAATTGTGCCACTGGATTATATCATGCTTGACGATTTGGCGACAGATTCTGCGCTTTCAACTGTTGCATAAAGTATCAGAATAATACAGTAAAGTTTTTAGAAAGAACATCGCTCCGAGCTGTTAAAATGCTTGCGGCGCCAAGTGGGATACGTTTGAAAATGTACTGTATTTTAGACCAGAGTGCCAGCGTTCTTTATGGAAACTGTACTTCACGTTTTCCTAGATTCGTACAGCTTTCTTCTTTTCTTAATTCTCACTTGAGGTGCAGCTTTTGTGGCGCAATCCTTTTGCACAAGGCAAAGGTCTGGAGAGGTGTTTTGCTGTACCTGTATTTTTCACATTCCTCAATAATAAAATTTGGTAGGGGGGCTTAAAATCAAGTATTCGTCCAGGGCATCATGATACCTCTGCACGCCCCTTTTCCAGACTCATCAAGAAATTTGATCATTGCTAGATCTATGGTCAGTGTAGTCTCAGTATAAATGTCGAATTCGATTGTCAAATAAAGCAAACCTACTGCTTAAGATCGAATTTTATAGATTTTGCCATAGCGAATGTGTTTATGATACTGGTAGTGTCTATTTCACGTAGATCTTCATGCTCTACATACTCTTTAGAATCAGGCTGTGCAGCTTGTTTTGTCTAATGGTGCACCTTTGTTCATTCTTCCACCTTAAGTTTAGAAAATGACCGTTCTCCACTGCAGTTGATTACTATGAGAGATAAACAAGTGTGCAAATCGTTTCCCACATTTGTACAAGAAGGCTCCAAGTGCACCACCCGAAGGCTAGTGAATAGATGTCAAATCCAGAGCTGTCAATGAGCTTTTTGAAAATTATGCAAAAATAAGCAGGGATGAATAGTGCGAGAGGCGAATAAGGCGGTCGCCTTGGTCTGCTCTTTTCCAGAGATGCCGTGAGGGCTCCTTTTATATAGTTTCGCACTTAGTTTTTGCCTTGGTTTGTTAAAAAGCCTATTAAACACTCCAGAGTCACATTTAATACGTTCTGAAGCGAGTCATATCTATGCCAAAACAAAGCAAAATTATGTGCAAATGTGCCTGAAGGCGCCCCTTAACAACATTAATGTGTAGACAAAGAACAATTTAAAATCAAATCACTTCAAACAATTTACAACCTGAAATGTACTTACACGCATTAAGCAAATTCCCAGACAAATTGAAAAATTGATCTTGGTTTCAGTGAATACAGTTTCTGTATAGCAAGTGTAATATATAGGGCCCTATTTCTGAGAATCTGCCTCGGGCACCTAAATTCTAATATCCCCTCTTGCACATAAATAAAGAACACATTTCATACAAAGGACGGCGGGGCTCCCAAAAGCACGGGGTCCGTAGCAATTGCTACATTTGCTACTATTGTTAATCCGGCACTGCGCATAATCGAGGATGAAAAACAAGACCGGTTTCAGTGTGTGAGTGTTTGATTGTGAGGTTCAAGATGTTATATTCGTTATATCTTCACTTATCACGGAACATGATCTTCGTTCATTTTAAATTCTTGTAAGAAAATTTGGAGGGTGCAAAGGCCGGAACTTTTATATGGTCGGCCCTGGGCGGCAGTTAGCCTATAGTTATGCCACTGGATGTTTATCATAGAACGTTGCCAGCAGCTCTGTGTTGTGTGTGTTGATCCGCAGCCCCACCTTTTGGCAGGACACTCAGTGAATGAGGTTGCACAGAACGTTTTCGGTGTCAACCAACCGTTCAAAGTCGTCCGCGTGCTGCAGGCAGTTGATATTATCTTGGGCTTCACCACTCGGCTTTGGTTGGATCCTGACATCTGTGCTGTTACCTACGGAGGACACACGTTCCGGCTGAGGGCAAACTGCCTGGCACACAGCAGGGTCTACAGCGAGACGAAAAAGCAGATCTGTTATCACACACCGCGGAGTAGCAGACATTTTAATATATCTAGCACTTGTGAAGTTCCCTCACTTTTATTCATGGAATGACTAAGCCAAAACGTGAACGATGATCCAAGACTTGATGAAACTTTCTTTATTTTGATGGAAGCAAAATTGGTGCGTGGTACAGTTGGCCATGGCATGACGAAGTACATGTATTGAATAATTGTTTTTTTTTGTTTGATTTTCGTTTTAAAATAATTATTCCTAAATCAGGATTTTTTCAAAAATTTAAAACCTTTGAAATGAGACATTAAAAAACTTTTGATGAAAATTTTGCAAAAGTATACACAACTCTATCAGTAAATAATGTAATATAATGAACTCTCATCCGACCCGCACGCAACGTGATCTAGCTGCAATTGTAAAAATTTCAAACTGCTGTCATCATTGCCACCCACGGGCTAAAGCTGTCAGTTGCTTGCGGAAACAAACTTTTGCAGCTTAGAATAAAACATCATAGGTAAGATTCTATCAAATCAATTTCGTTGCATCAGAGGCGCAGCCAGAACGGGGCCGAAGGGGCCATGGCCTCCCCGAAACAAATTTGCCAGGATTTTTACTGGTGCTTTGTATCAATTTTCAACTGTTAGAAAAATATCAGTGACTGACGACGTCATTGACTGGCCGCTCCCGAACAAAATTCTTGGCTGCACTGCTGGTTGTACTCATAACTTTGATAAAGAACTTACCCTTGTAACCGTTCATGCTTTGCAAGTGACAAAACTATCCAGAACCAAATTAAAACATCGTACCTCAATACAACGTTTCAACAGCTGAGGAGCGATTGGTACGGAAAAAGCTAAAATTTGCTTTGTTTTTTTTAAATCTACCGTTGTAAGACCTGATTGACCCTCAGGTATCGATATCATAGCTTGCATCATTACCAAATTTTTGCGGCCATGAAAATTAACCGAATGTATTAATTTTTATAACCTTGAAGAGAGAAACTGGAACCTTTACGTACACGCCTTTCAACGAAACGAATATGTTAAATCCAACCCCAAGAGCTCTGATGCTGTTCACTTACGCATTACCTACTACCCACATTCAAAATTTTTTGTTCTTATCACTTTCTAGGGGATGATTTCACATAATGAAGGTCAGATGCCGATAAAAGCACAGAACACTTTTGTTAAAAAATGACTCATTTAGCTGATAACGCACATTTAACAGAGATTTAATTACATTTGACCGCCATCACACCGTATTTTGCAATAGAAAAAACAGCGCCCGCTCACAACCCGCAAAATTGTTGGCGCGCACCTGCCATAACCATGAAACATCTTTATTTGTATCCGCACAGTAACCCGCGTGGAGATTGTCGCGCGAGTTCCCACCCTAAATTTCAGTGTGGGTATCTGGCCTTCTTTGGGTGAAATTTTAATATGTACTTAGGCTCGTCGAAACGGCTAATCGAGATCAACTAATGTAGCAATTAAATTTTTAACTTTCTCTGTAATATCACTTTGAAAGCTTTGTGGCAGCGCATTCTGCTGTATTTGGGTAAAATTCTGAGGGAACTTATACGGAGATTACCCTGGAAGAATCTATTCTTTAGCTAAAAGGCGAAGTAGTAATAGCGACACGTTCGACTACTGCTGTATAGTAGATCGTCCTAAATTCGGTTCTTCAGAAACTAATATTTTTACCTTAACCAAATGGATGTCAACCGTAGTTTCATTAAACGTTATATGCAAGTTATTATGTTTTAATCATTCGAATAAAACTTCCCAGGGGCGTTAACCCGAGTTCAACAAGTATAGAAGTGGAGAATTTACCGGAGTCACTCAAAATTTCGACAGAGATTAATTCTGTCAGTTTTTAATCGTAGGAAAATTTGGCAGCATACTGCTATTTATTATCCAAAATCTGGTTTGATAAAATAGATTTCAAAAAGAAATCTCTTCTCTAGCAGGACTAGAGGGGAAAGGGAAATCTAGCTTTCAATATAAATCTCTGCTTTAGTAGAACTAGAGAAAAAAAACAGAATGACTTTCGTCTGAAAATTTACGGGTATATTGTATATTGCTTTCGACACACATTTTCATTGGTCGAATTTTAAGCTCCATCACTTCAGAGATATTCCTCTACTAACAATTTTGTTTTGTCACATTTTGATTAGTTAGATTTCTCTTAGTGGAAGAGTTTGTAATTTTCCATTCTTCCCTAGGTTCAGCACTAATGTAGGGAAATAGGGAAGGTGAATTCCTCTAACATGATAGTATGTTGTGAAGATATTTTTGAATTTCTATTAAGAAACTTTCCAAGGGAAGTGACCAGTGTTCCCTTTAAGAAAATTCTACACTGAGCAAATGTTTGTTTCGTTGCGCCTGAAGCGCATGCTACTGCGCAACCATGCAGACACACAAACAGTGAAGCATTCCCAACGATAAAAGGGCTATGCAATATATATTAGAGCCCTGTGTGGGGCGGGTTAAACCGCGCGGGTTGCGGGTACTTGCATTTGCGGGCGGATTCGGAAATCCGCACTGCTATGCGTGCGGGTTGAACTTGCTGCGGGGCGGGAGCGGGTTGTATTTGGTGCGGGTGCGGGCGCGGGTTGAAAAATTCTTTGTGCGGGTAACTGAGTGTTGAACCACAGCACATGAACTTCAAAAATCGCACAACGCTTGGATGTACTGAAGTTTCCAGCATTGCGCTTAGGACAGTAGGCCTGCAGCAATTATTACATTATGATGTAACAACCCATTGTTGCGAAACATTAGCTCAGGCTCTTGCCATGTGATGGGCAAGTGACGATGTTCCATTGCTACCGTTGTACTTGGTGAGGAATAATTCAGTCTAGCAGCCCTTCTAAATTGATCAGACAACGCTTAACGACAGCTATTCATCACTGGACTGAAACGTTTTTTTATCACCTCAAAATCTGTTGACTGCAAAATATCAGATCTGTGGAAAAGTTTTGGTTGCCAGCAGGGCGCTGACAAGGGGGAGCGGCGGGGAGGGCAATGCCCCGGGGCGGCACTTTTCGACTCGCCCCGGGGCGTCACTTCCCAATGTCGGGGCCCTTGTTGCCAGCCAATGAAAAGAATGACCGGCTTGATTTTGCTGCTTGTTGGACTTGTCTTCAGGCGTTGTGAGTAGGGCAAGGTTTTGCAACTTTTTTACAGGTTCCAACAGCTTCTGAAATACGAAGAATTTATGTAATACGATGTTTTAACCTGGTTGCAGGAATTTTATATTGCAACATTTTTCTTTTTTACACGCAACTGTTTACTGCAACTTTTATCAAGTAGGCCAATTGCGCAAAATGGAAAAGTGTTATTTAAAAAAACACGCTTTAGAACTATTTCGGTATAGTTATGCTCTCTTTGATAACCGATTTGAACTGAATAGTGACGTAAAAGCAATTCTATAAATGACCCGGCCGAACATCAGTCCAGAACTGTAGGCCAACTTGTTAAATTGCCATGCAGTATGAAGCAAAGTTTCAAAATGCTACGCAAACTGTTGGCAAATGATCGACATTTCTCGCCAGATAATATTTGGAAATATTTAGCATTATATGTAAATGAATCGTTTGAGCAAATCACTGTTGTGTAAAATGCTTGTGCATAAATGCCACTTTTTACTGCAACTTTCGTTTTAAAAATGCATATTTCTCACGATTTTACTGCAAAGAAAACTTGTCCTAGTTATGAGTTGTTAGTAGCTTTGGGACAGGTGCGCGGGATGGGATGGCCTGCGGGGTGGGTGACTGCGGGTTAGAAGTGTGTGGGTGCGGGGCGGGAGCGGGCAAGATTTCTCAAATTCATGCGGGTGTGGGGCAGGTTTAAATTATGCGGGTGCGGGGCGGGAGCGGACAGAAAATTTCAACCCGCACAGGACTATAATATATATACACCGTATTAAATTTAGAATGTTGGAAGTGCGCGAGAATGACATAGCACTGCGCAAATTTACTGGTGGTACTGCGCAATTGCGCAGTTGCGCACAACACATCAAGCGCCAGTTGTCTGGAAACTTGTCCAACCGCAGACCGCCGGCCCACGATATATTCGTGGATCGGTGCGCGATGTACTCGAACTTCACTTCAAAATGCCAAACGTTGAGCTCCGGGTCGCATGCATTCTTTTATAAAGTACGAGCATTTCGTACAAGTCTCTAGCAACCAGAAACATATATTTAAAATGTTATTTGACGTACGGTGTGGTCAGGAGAGCATTTCAAAGCAACCGTAGTTTATTTTGCCTGCAGCCATGGTGGTTTTGCCTGCAGTCACGCACGCGTTTCGCCGAGTGCGGAAATAAGATCGGCCTGCTGTAACCCGAAACAAGATCGGAATAACATCGGCATATGATCGGCCTGCTGTAATCTGAAATAAGATCGAAACATGATCGGCCTACTGTAACCATGTGACTGTTTGTCTCGTCACATTGCATTTCATTGGGAGCGGTTTCTAATGTGATGTGGATAAACAACCACTCAGAAATTTTCGTACTGACTTAAAACCTATCATGTAGAGATTTGATGATTTTTGCTTGAGCATAAATATTTTTTTCGGCAGCAAGTAACTGCTTCAGCCGTGTTTTCGACGTTGTTTCACAAACATTCGCTCTTGGCAGATTTCGAATGACCCGTTACTGTAAAGCATTTGTGAACGCATGCCAATGCAGAGTGCATAAATAATTACTCCACAACTTTTTTTACGGAGTTAGAACATATCTTGTAGTGATTTGATGATTTTTGCTTGAGCATAAATATTTTTTTCTGCAGCAAGTAACTGCTTCAGCCGTGTTTTCGACGCTGTTTCACAAACATTCGCTCTTGGCAGATTTCAAATGACCCGTTACTGTAAAGCATTTGTGAACGCATGCCAATGCAGAGTGCATAACTAATTACTCCACAACTTTTTTTTACGGAGTTAGAACATATCATGTAGAGATTTGACTATTTTTGCTTGAGTATAAATACTTTTTCGGCAGCAAGTAAATGCTTCAGCCGTGTTTTCGACGCTGCTTCACAAGATGCCAGATTTCAAATGACCCGTTTGTGTAAAACATTACTGAACGCACGCCAGTGTGATGTGGATAAAACATTAGTGTGAGTTGGAACATCAAGTAGAGAGTTGACGGTTTTAGCTGCTGCAAAATTGTTTCTTTTCAACAGCAAGTAACTGCTGGAGCCGCCTGTTCGGCTGCTTCACAAACATTCGCACTTGACAATTAGCCCTGCTTCGCAAACATGCGCACTTGGCAATGCGCGCTGCTTCAAAAACATTCGCACTTGGCAGTCTTCAAACGGCCCGTTAGCGCAAATCCTTTGCCAGGCAGGAAGGGTATCGCGAAGAATAACACCCGTTGATTTGCGAAAAAGCAGTAATTCAGTGATCGCGGCTTGTTTTTGCTGCTTCCCAACAATACATATCAATGGAGATTTAGATTTCAACAGAGGACAATAAAAGTTGCTGCGAACAATACCTCACATTGCACCCTTGCCGCTCGTCCTTTACCATCGCAACAACGCCAAGTACCTGAACGTGCGTGCATAACTTCTTCACAAATCTCAAACCATATTTACGACCAGCTGATAAAAATGTTGGACTTTTTCCTCTCGTTTCATGCACTACAATCTTGACATGCGGCCGCTACAAGGTCATCGCAACATGTTCTGTGATATTCACATTTTTTCTGCAACAACAACAACAGCAGAAGCGTTACATTTCAGCATCCAAGAGCTGGCAGTTGTCGAATGCTCAGACCACGTGGAAGTAAAATTTTGCGTTGTTTTTTTGTGCAAAGAAAATTTTGTGTGGATTTTTCATGCGAAAATATAACTTTGCATGTTTTTTTGTGGTACAATGCGTGTAATAATTTTTTTTTCGCAGTTCAGTTAGTGCAACGAAAATATCTATGAAGGTTTTACATATTGAAACGAAATAGTGCTGTACGTTTCAGTCAAACCGAAACCAAACTGAGTTATTTGGCGATCGGCAAAGCACAGCTGAACGCATGTGCGTTTTCGGACGGAGTCGAAAAGCAGAAATGCTGTCTAGGACGAGGTGATATAAAAACTGTTATAACTTTTCTTCTCCACAATTTTTTAATTCCAAACTTGGCAGGATGCTTTGTAACAGCTATAGCAACCGTTTCTGTGATTTTTGCATTTTTCCCATTGTTGGAATAGGCGCAATAAACTTTCAAAGTAAAAAATCAGGCAATCCACTCTTGTTTTCGGCTGTTTTTTCTCTCCAAACGAAGTGGAAAAATTTTTTGATTTCGCTTTTCATAAACTACACAATATGACTAACGTTTTTGTGCAGAATTTGTGTTTCTATCATGCAAGGTTTTCCATCCAGAGCCTTTTCAAAACAACGCCTTGCCCACTCAACCGCCTGCCCGAAAACCATACCGGCGTTCTAGCATCAGACAGCAGCCACGAATATACCGTGGACCGGCGGTCAAGTAGTAGGGAACACTGGAAGTGACTCTGGTGTTTTGGAGTTTTGCCTCTTACTGCAAAAGACATTTACGCAAAGGTTACACATAACAAAGTTAGACGTTGCATCAACATTTGCCATACAGAAATATACATGCACAACACAACTTTTAATGTACAGCAGTTTGATGCTGAAAGTCAGTTTATGTTTTGTTAGAGTTTAATCCTTTCAAATGGCAATCGTGAGTTCCAGAATGGCCAAACCTTTTCTTTCTAATCACCTGTCAATTTGCTGGGACCAAATTGATGTTTGACAGCTGTCGAATGTCTGTTCAGAGAGACTTTATGTTCTCTTCTTTGTCTCGTAGATCTGTCTTGTAAAATGAATAGAAGATTAATACCGGAGTCTATGGGCTGATGATTTTGCGGAGTAAAATGGAACCCAACAGTTTACTTCCATGGTAATATACCCAAGTAATGTAGCCTCACAAATTCTTATTGCTGAAATGCGTCCATACCAAGAAACGCTTAGCATATGACAATAGGGTGGAAACCGCATAATAGGGCACCCTCGGGAATAGCAAAACCTGCTCTGATAAACGGTTGCTCTTTTATCCGATGAGAACTTTTTGCAATAAAAACAAGGTGTCAATAACACTAGGGGATCACCAACACACATATCAGCATCAGGGTATACTGTGTTTTATTCTCATTGTGTGAGCACTGTACACAGTATTGTAAAAAGAAAAGTTACTGTATATTTGCAATATTTTTGTCATAATGTATTGCACAGTAGTTGTTGTAGTGGGCACCGTTCACTCTTGCCCCTCTTCAGCACAAAAGAACTGGTCGATTTTTTATTGTTTCACTTCATTTTTGCGCTAACTGCGTGCAAGCCATGGTGCTGCTACACGTCTAACTGCTCTAATAAGCGGTGTGCTTGCTCTAATAAGCGAAGAATTTATGAGGAAAAAGATAGGATCATTTTTTTCAGCCGAAACTGCTCGAATAAGCGGTTTGCTCTATAAACCGATGCTCTATTAAGCGGTTTCCACTGTACTTGGAAGAGTGATCGAAAGTAATTTTTCCAAAAAAGCGAAAAGTACAAAAGGTCTACAGTAATGTGATTTTATCAACTCACTTTTTCCTCTTGTTCATTTCTAAAAAAAATTGCTCATTTCAATGCTATACCAGCGCTGTTGCATCATCTTTCTACAGTTTTTAGGTGATTAAGATGGTGTAAATGATATCTACAGATACACTGGAAAAAACTCCGAAACCGAGTGTGAATGAAAAGATTACATTTGTTAAAGCTTGTGGTTTCCTTCCTATGTTAGTGATTACTTCCTATAGGCACTGATAATGACGAACTCAAGAGCTGCAACAATTCAGAAAAACATGAAACCGTGAAGGATGGCCGAATTAGTGGCAGGAAGTACCCTGCGCTTCGACACGACGATAAACCTCGCCTACGTTACAATGGACTGAAAACATGAGAACCAAAAATAAGTCAGCCGCGTCGTGGGCGATGGTTGTTGTTCGTTGCAGAGTTGGATTCGGGCCCGGAAACGCTTAGTTAGAGCCCGACCCGGACCTGACAGTAGCTGTAAACGGTTGTAGAGCATCAAGGTAAGAAAACATTTGCTAATGTACATTTTCACATATAGCAACACACTATTATTCCAAAACTCGAACTTGATTTTTTACAGTAGATTTTCCTGCAAAAACTATTACGGAAATGCAGACCTATGTCATAGACAATGATAAAGAATAATCTTTTAAGTATTTCTGAAATGTTGGACACAACCCTGAAACATATTTCATGGTTCTTCTGTCCCAGAATTTTAAGGAATAGGATTAGCGCGGTAAAGTAAAACTGTATTGTTTCGGCATGTGCGTAATGTTTCGTTAATATTTACGTCACAAATTCGTTGTCAACTGTACTCCTACAAACAGGTGTAGTTTCCAAGATCGGAAGATATGCTATCTTGGGCTTGCCAGTTTTTAACCAATGCTCATCAGGTAAGAACCTTAAGTTCTGCCGTAGCTTGTTTAAACGTAAAAACAACAACGCAGCAATTCTTATATCGCACTTTTTCATTGGTGTATAGACCCTGTTACCAGGGACGGATTAGGGAGCGCGGGGCCCTTGGCCATCTTAGATTTTGGGGCCCCATGCTGGTGTGACCTATTTGGTCGCTTGTCTTAAAAACGTGAAAGTATGCCCCTCTTACGTGTATTACCCCTCAAAACTTTTTCTTTTGTGGTGCCGACTTTGGTTCCACGATTGCCTTAAATCTTCAACAGAAAGTAAAGCCTTTGCTACATTCCTCTCAACAACAAACGGCAATGCGATCTATTCTTGGAATTTATAGCCTTTTGTTTGTAGTACAGAAGTTCTCTTCGTTAAATTTCCGTGACTTCTAGCTTTTCTGCAGGTTTATTTTTCGGATATATACATTTTCCTGCGGGACCATGTTGCCACCCTCGAAAATATCGTCTAGTTGTCGATCTAATTAGCTGTCCGTAAACTCCTTTGTTATGGTAACCACATAGCTTATTTTATCGAACAAACAGGCACAATCCATTCAGTGGACACAGGCTTTCCATGCAATACAAAAATATAGTTTTTTAATCCTCTATACTATAGGCTGATGGTGAACAGCATGCTGATATGTTTTGCACAACAAAGTATTTTCGCAACACCCTCAGCTAACCATATGAAGTAAGCCCAATGTAGACACGTTTTTCCAAGTAAAACTCACGAGAAGCTGTTTTAGCTGATTTAGCTAACAACTAGTGCTTCATCAAGCAAGCTTTACATACTGGCAATCTATTTGGAAACGAGCAAAAATAGGATCCGCATCAAACACGCTACAAATTTGCCTACTAAGGCTCATATATTTCAGAAACAGCGTAATTGGCAAATGGCTTACTACTAGAGACCACTGTGCTGCAATGACTAGGGATCTAGTATTTCAGAAGCAACTAACGATTTACTGCTACAACAACTCTGAGAACTCAAACCCGCCATTGATAAACTGAATAACGAAATTTTAAAGCTCTATCTTTGCTATAAAACACTAGCCTGTACAGAACAACAAGGTATACTGTAAGACAGGGGGTAGCCAAGGGGGACACGTGGGCCGTTGTAGCAAAATGACGTCACTTTATGAATATTTCTTTAAATTCATTACCAAAGCGAGGTATCCGTGTATTTTTATCACTCCAGTCAAAATGTCTGGCTACACCATTGCTCTGAGCCTTTCTACAAAGCACTTTTGAAACGGTTATCACTAGCACAAGCAGTTGTATGCGTGAAGAAGAGGGCAAATATATAATTATCTGCATCAACCGATACCACATATTTGCCATCAACATATCCAACAGTGACAGTCTATCACAATGTTTTTTTCATGCCTTCAGGCCAACGAAGTTATCAACAAGTTTTTCGCAGTTTAGGACGGCCGTAACATCAGATTTTAATGCAAGGGCGACAGACACTGCAGAACTCCGATGAAAAGCAGTATTGCCATTCTTGTATTGGATAATAAACAATATTATCGTGTTGTTACTGTATTGATAAGAGTCTTGACGTTTGCATTTCGCTCGTTTCAAAGTAAATTGTGAAGGTGTGCCTCTGCACACTTTCATGAATTCTTAGTGAATGATGAGTCATTATAGGAAGGAGTTGCGCGGGGCCCTAGGCCATAGCCTAGATGGCCTATGCGTAAATCCATCCCTGCCTGTTACAGTGGTGGACATTCCATCGGAAAGGCATTAATTTTGGATAAATGTACAGTCATAGACCACATTTCATAATGAGCAAAAGTGGATAACCTACAAAGATCAAATCCTTAAAATACTTTGAAAGTCTCTGCTATTAATAAGCCTGCCACAGTAATTAATGGAGGCACAGTAACGATGATATCACGATTTCTAAACAATTCGGAATTTAGATAAGGATAGGATGTGCATAATATAATTTGGTTTGAAGTAGGATCAAGTTCGGATTGGACAACAACTTTGCAAGTTTGGTTAGTAAAAAAAATATCCGCACACTATTGATTTATCTTTAAAGAAACTTAAGCATCAGTCGTCTTAAAAAATATTCTCTGCTAACTTAATTCTCGAACAACCGTAGTCCTTGAAACTGCATGAATCATTGAGGCTGAATCACATGCGCCTTTGTCTCCGGATATGGTTTGACGTCACATATTATTGCAACTTAGCAAGATAAATATGGTCTACAGGATAATTCAGGCTTTATTACCAATGTGAATGTTTAATCTTATCATAACGAAGCTACAGAGAAGACAAGAAAGCTGTTCCACATTACAAAAAACAAAGAGTGCGAAGAACGTTACACAGCCAAGGACTTTCAGTCATTTATCCGCAAGGTCAAATGACATTGCCAGAAGAGGTTGCTATGGCATCAAATGCAAATTTCAGTTCAACATCAACCGCCCATGAGACCACAGAGACGGCGCAGCTTCCTTCAGGAAACGACAGTGAATTGAACGTCATTAACAAATTTACACAGCCTGAATGGATACTTGCAGAAATTTTCAACCTGCTGTCAATTTTCTCTGTTACTTGGATCTGCTTAAGCTTGACTGTTTACGGCTTCAGAACAGGCAAATGGCTAAAGGAGAATCGATCCAGTTCAACACAAGTCAATGCTGGAGCAGTATACACAGCTGCCGTTGCTGCATACTTTTTCAGCCTTTTTCGTTTAATACCCGATCAAGTTACATTCAACTTAGGATATGGAGATAAATCGTCAAAACCTTGTGAAAGCGCAATGGATGCATCCATTGCTGGTTATGTCCTTACGATAGTCACCGTTTACATATTTCTATGGTTGCGACAGCTTTCACTTTACCAGCACCCGGCAATGCAATCGGTGAATAATAGAAGGGTGCATTGTTTCAGCTGTATCACCATTATCGTCATTGTCGTCGGCTGTGTATTTTCAGGAATAGCATTTACTGTCCCAGAAAACTACACGTTTTCCAATCGTGGATGTGTGTCGAGACCAAAAAA
>Ga0210059_1000322_pt1 | contig 57090 bp, 30 predicted proteins | sample Ectturendosymbi2_FD_188042 | JGI IMG/M metagenome (GOLD analysis project Ga0210059, IMG submission 188042) | Ecteinascidia turbinata endosymbiont from Florida, USA - Sample 2 (SPAdes) (version 2) | ecosystem: Host-associated > Tunicates > Ascidians > Unclassified | place: Key West, Florida... | reverse complement strand
AATTGTTTTTGTGTAAGACTAAGAAAAACTAGTTACATTTATGTGCTCAAGTCAGTGTAGCGTATGATAGGTAGGGTGTTGTGTAGATAGGGGTCGTTGAGGGCTTATCAACTTTTGAATAAAATTGTTTAAACATACTGAAAAAAGTTAATGACATCATATTTCTGTGCTCGTGATGTCACAGTTGCCAATTCAAATCACAAAAATTTTCTAGTTTTTTTGACGTCCACCTTGTGCCTGCCATTTGAAAATAGTTCCGCCACCCATGCGTAGGTTACATGTAAAGCAAATGTTTCGCACTTGGATTTGATGGAAATCCTGTTTGCTAATGGTTGAAGACAGTCTTGTGCAAAACTGCTCACCCTAAAACTAAATCTCCACAATAGTGCTGCTGTTTGTCTTCGGCAAAAACTTTGCAGAGGTTTGCCTGAAAATGTAACTTTCTAACATTATACACCTGCATCTTCAAATTTTACCCTGTGTGTTTCTGAATACGTGACAACCAACGTTACAGTAAAGTCAGTTTGCCAACGTTTTTGCACGAAGCAAATCATGGCTGTACTGTGGTCTCTCACGTGTGCAGCCGTTAAATTTCACTGCTTCAAGACAGTGGCCTTTCTTACAGTAAACCACACTGGATATATGTTGGACAGAGGCAGTTAACAATCCTTTGCGATCTCTAGAAACTTGCCAAATGCTAAAAATAATTTTTGAAGTAAAAATTTATAAAAATACCAGAATCAGTGATACCAAACCAAACTCTGTTTCAACATCAACATGGCTATGTGCAACATCTAACATGAAAAAGTCTTCACACAAAACATGACAAACGTCACGTTTAGTTTCGAAACCTCTCCGAATACAAACCCTAAGAGAAAAAAGTGGGGGGGACACGGCATATCATGTCCCCCCGTCTAAAAAGGTGGGGGGACACGTCCCCCGTGTCCCCCACCAAATTGCGCCCATGGCTGGTTCATGCATTTATCTGTCGAACGGTGGGTCATGCATGAGCATCGTTCGTTGTCTTCACTCTGTATGGGACTGTCTGGCTACCGTGTGTGCGATCATGCTGTGTACCTGGCAAGCTCTGTGGAGTAGTATAGATCACATAGAAGGTGTAACAATGGTTTTGCTTTTCAGCGTTTTCTCGAATTCTGTGCAGTTGTTGGAAACAAAAGTAGTTGTAATTTGGTCAAATTTGATTGCAAATTACAATTACACAAGAACAAAAAATCTCCATTACCATTGCAATTATTCCAAAATATGTAATTAATTACACTCAATTACAATTAGTTGTAATTGATCCAACTCTGGCAACCATGTAGAAAATAGAGGTTTTAAAAAGGAAAATATTGGTGTTTATTTTTGTTTTGTACTTTTCAGCAAATAAAATATAAATTATCCGTAAGGACCACAACATACTTCTATACTCATTTATTTTTATTATGAAGAACACCAAGACATTCAAATGATAACGTTATCATAGTTTACAGTGTTGAACATGATCCGGTCTCCGGATGGCGACCCAACCCGAATCTGCACTTCAGAACCGGATCCGGATTGGACTGGATTTTTAAAAAAACTCAACCGGATCGGATATGGATATCCAAACTGCATTGATAACTGCAGTAAAATGCTTAATCAGAGTTTTTTCGGATATAAACCGGATTGGATCAAATATTTCGACAGGTCTACCGGATTAGGATCGGACCGGATTACTGAAAGAAAATTTTGGACTGGATTAGGATTCCAAAACTCTCCGATTTGTTCAACACTAATAGTTTATAGGTTTACACAGTGCTGCCTGACAAAATTGTATATCTTACAAAAAAATCAAACAACATATTGCAACTGCAAATGACAATTTCTTTTGAAATGGAGCACATTTAATTTGAATTGAACAATAATGTACTAAATGCAAGTCATGTATCAATTGTGTTCGAAAAACACAATTCCAGTGAAGCATAAACATATCCAGCCTTTTCCAGACAAAATAAGACAAACATGAAAAATTGCATCCAGCGAAATTAGACACAAATGACAAAATGCATCCAGCCAAATTTGACAAAAATGCTAATTTAAACAACATTTGCCGTGCTGTTATGGAAGCAAAGTCGTGTATGGCTTCACCAACGTAAGCTTGCGCTGTTTCATCCCTTTCTATTTTCATCAAAACTAGATCAGAAAATCTGCCCTCACTTATTATTAGTCATTGGACTTATTGTTAGTCATTGACTAGGCCCGGAGGTATGAAAGGATCAATTTCAGTTTACTGAAAGATCGTTCACAGCTTGCAATACATATAACTGACATTGTCAGCATTATTTGCAAAGCAATTCGAAGAATGTCAGAAGGTCTCCAGGACACGATAAATTTCAGCCCAAAATTTTAGGGAGGCCAAATATTTTGAATTTAAACGAGCAACAGAACGTAGTTTGGTACACTGCTTCTCGAAGCACAAAGCGTTGAGGTATGCTACAAATTTGGGCAGGTCATGTCCTCTGGGGCCCCCTGACTACACCTATGTTTCACAAGGCCTTGGACATCGAACAGAAAGCCAAATTTGGACAGAAAAACTCGCCCTGAACAAGACTAACCAGTCTCTTGCATGAGATAACGTTTTTGCTCAGCTGGTTGGTACGGTACCGATACTAACTGCTGAAGCTAACTAATATTCTCTACGTTAGTCTCTGGACTGGGGCACTGTATTCAGCCTGATTATTATCGAACACTAGTGGCCATCAAAAAAGTTTCGTAAAGTCGGAGTGGGCTGCAGCAGTTTAAGTAATTAGTAAGTCTGTAGGATCTCAACAGCAGTTATTTGCGTAACAGTCAGATGCCCACAGCCACGGATTTAAACTCGCCTCAGCCAGATTTTGAGTAATATCTTCTTGCCTAAAATGCAGCACTGCGGACTGACTTATCCTTTCTTATAACATGAGAAGGACGAGGTCTCGTAGCTATTGCATGCGAGCGTTCTTGGTCTGTCACAATGTCTGACCGTCGTTATATGTCATAATACAACAGTTTTGTCATAATGCTTTGTGGTGCTGGCGCCCCGAATTAATACATTAGGTAAGGGTGTGGTGTTGATGCGGCTTTCCAGTTTGTGAATGTATGGGGCAGAAAATAGAGGTTGAAGAAACTGTAAATACGATTTTTATTTTAGCCCAGCAATTTGTCGCCCCAGTCAAAGTGGCGCCCGTGGCACGTTCCATGCCGGTCTTTTTCTTTTTTTTTCGAAAGAAAAACGCAAAATCCTGGATCTATGCCACCTCTGCACCGTAGCACACCGGTTGAGAAGCGTTGTTGAAACGGCGCTGGGAGCGCTGCAGTGCTTACTTCCCGCATCAGTTGCCATGGTGTGAAGAGAGTACTGGTAGTTGGGCAGTATTAGTTAACAAGCTGATGTCAGGGTTGCCAGATGGCGCCAAGTTTGTCAAATATTGCCGATAACTGTTTGCCATGCATTTTGCCAACTGTTTTGGAAATATTTTTTATGTCAATATTTTGCCATTTTTTAAAATACCAAATCATGGCAGTTTTGACAAAATTCATTTTGGATTTTTTATCAAATGAATACACAAACAAACTTAAGAGAAAAAATACTCAACTGTACTACCCAACATTAGTTACGTCTAATTTTTGTGAATTATCATTCTGATCACCCTCCAATTTCCGTGAAACACCGTTACTGATACTGTGCTTTACAGTGGAACTTAAGTTCACTTGTCAAAAATAAAAAATTTAAAAGTGTTTTTTTTTGAGTAATTTAAAGACAAGGCAGTGTCTATTTTGCCACCAAGATGTCAGTGGAAACAGGCTTGGCGGAAACGAAGTAAACACAAAAGATAAACCCTAACCCCTAAACTTAACCCCAAACACTAATTCCTGAACCTAATGCTAACCTTAAACCCTAATGCTAACCCCTGACCCTAGCCCCTAAACCTAATGCTAACCCCTAACACTAACCGTAACCCTGAACCTGAACCCTAACTGAACCGTAAACCTAACATGTAAGAGAAAAGTTTGAAAAGTTTTGAAAAAAGTAAATAAAGGTGAGAGTTGAACCGAAAAGCAATGGCATACCAGACATGAAGCATAACCACTATGCTATGAGAAGCACACCGATTGCATCACAAACAGAACTTTTTATTTGAATTGCGTCATGCCACGAGACCGAATGTTCAACTGGCAGCACAATAGCTCTAGCTCATCTGTTGCTACCAGAACATTGGTGGTAAAATAGACACTACCTAAGAAAACTTATTATATCTCATTCATTCATCAACTTTTTGCTGTTCACTATTCACTCCATTTTGCAGGTTGGCAGAAGTGGCACCAGGATATTATCAACAATATGTCATCAGCAAAGAGTGTAGGAGTTAAGTTTGATGCTTGTGGGAGGTCATTCACATATAAGGCAAATAGTAGGGGCCCTAGTGTCTAGTGATGAACCCTAGGGCACCCCTAGAGTTACTCCCCAGGTAGTTGACTTATACTTCCCAACAACAGTATACCACTGTCTGTCTTGCAAATAACTAGTAAGAATTTTGTGTGGTAAACCTCTAATCCCATAGAAATGTTCTAACTTCCATAGAAGTATCTCATGATCAAGGGTATCAAAGGCCTTTTAGATAAATGAGAATACAGCACAAGTGGTAAGTCCTTTCTCTGTGTTTTGCAGAAAGTTTTCATGTATGTCATATATAGCCAAAGATGTTGACAATCCACTTCTAAAATGATATTGGTGTTTAGAGAGCATATTGTGTTGTTTGATGTAGGAATTCAGGCAACTATAAAGTAATTTTTCAAATCTTTTGTTTATTGGATTCTAACAGCCTATTAATGACAGCTTCAATTTCTTCAGGAAAAGTTTCATGCAATACCAAGGAGTGATCTGGGCCATTATGCTATAGGCTACAGGATATTTATTATTGGAAGGAGGTGTAGTGCTACTTACTTGCAATGTGCTTCCCTACTGTCACAAAGTAGTCATTAAATATAGTTTAGCCATCTTTTCTAGATTTCCTGTGTGTTGTGAATTTATTGGATGAAGTAATTTGTTTGGATAAGAACGGGTTTTGGCTTGGGAATTGGTTAAGGCATTAATTAGTTTACACATTTTTGCAGAGTTATTACCTCATCTAAGAAACAGAGATTGATATTATTTCGTTTTGCTGATTTCTAGTTGGTGATTTACATTCCTCATATTTTGTATCTTTTATACACTTGCTTATTACCAAATTTACAACAAACTAGGGCTCTATACAACTTATTTTTGGTTTCGATTAATTTGTAAAGGCCTGATGTTATCCAATGTTTTTGGGCCAATCTTCTTTGAGTTCTAGACATTTTTAATGGTGCATGATCATCAAGGACTTTTTTAATTGCAACAATTGCATCATCCAAGGCTGCTGCTGGGTTGTCTGAATTGATATAATCATGCTATTTGGTGTTTCCTTTATTTCTTCCATGAACTGTTGTGCATTAAGATTAGAAAAATCGTGCTTAAACTGGGCTTTTGTATTTACTTTTTCAACATGAGATGATTTGATTGAGACAAAAATAGGGAGATGGTCAGAAAGGTCATTGATTAATATTCCAGGGGTTACTTTATCTAATGGCAGGGTAGTATAAATATCAATTAAGGTAGAGCTACTTGGGGTTATTCTAGTACAGCAGTTCTCAATTCATTTTGAAACCCGCAGCTGGTCTGGAAGGAAAAATCATTTTTGCACCCCTTGCACCATTTGATGTATTGTTTTTTGTATTATCAGAGAAGTTAGCACCACAAGAAGTCCCTTCTTGTACCCACTTGGAGCACGAGCACCCCCAGTTAAGAACCGCTGTTCTAGTAGGTTTGGTTATAAGATCTAAACAGTTGTAACTCTTGTATGCATTAACATAGTTTCTTGCTTGAGGTATTGCAGTCTGTTGCATTAAGTTTATGTTGATGTCCTCACATATGATAAATGGTAGCTTTTTGTCACTGAGATTGTGAAGAATTTCACATATATTTTTAGTAAATGCACTAATGTCATATCCTGGGTGCCGACTTTTTCCCCAGGTGCTCTTGGTGATGTGAATTTGTCTGATTTTTTTAATCAATTGACAAAAGTCCCACTTTTTGATCTGCATTTATTGACACAGGCTACCCATTGTTTCACTCTTGAAAAAATTTCTCTACATGATGGGCATGGTTTCAAGGCTGACTTGATGGTTAGTCTAAATGTTAAAGACCCATGGAGAAGTATTGTACCCTATGTTGTAGGCATTGCATTTCAAACTTTTTGTTCATGGGAAAATTTATAAAGCTTACTTATAGTCTTTTCTATGAAACAAGTATATGATAGAACAACATGTTATTTTCCTCACTGACTCATACTTCTAAAATTAAAAATCGCGTTTCATAGGCAGCATATGTTTTGTTGTCACAATTGGGAATGTGACAAGGACAATACACTTGGATTAGCACATCATGTCACATTATATAAAACTCAAAACCTAAACCTAAAAGGTAAACCCTAAACATAAACCTCAAATGTAAACCTTAAACACAAACTTTGAACCTAAACCATCAACCAAAACCGTAAACCAGGGTCTCAAACATGCCGCATGTGACCCACAAGAACATTTTGCAGCCCATGATGTTTTTAAGAATTTTCAAATAATTAACATTTACATTATTTTGTTTATTCATCAATGTTTAAAAGTGCTTGGCCAGTGAGTGAACAAGTGCCTTTAAATTTTAAAACAAATGTAGAGATAGCTAGAAATGATTTGTCTATAACTCATGATACCTTTTGCAGGAAATAAGATCTAAAAGCTGCTTCTAGTAAGATTCCGGTGCTGCCATTGTTGCGTCAGCGTCATAATGCAGCCCTCGGGTTAATTTATAGGTCCTCATTGGGCCCTCGGAGCAATTTGAGCGTGAGACCCCTACCGTGAACAGTAAACCTAAACCGTTAACCTAAATCCTGAACCCTTAACCTGAACCCTAATGGCTAAAGCTTTCAAATCTTTTTAACACGTTGGGTACTGGCCAATGTATATATACGTGAGGGGAAAACCTGCCACGGTTACCGGGCGACGTATTGTACATTATATATATGTTCCTAACGAAAATCTTTGTTTTCTGGCCTTGGGAGCCCAACCAACAACAGAGTTTATTGGAAACTAGGCTATCATTCAAGTCGTTAGAGCCCTTGATCGGCTTTCTGGACCATCTGGGGCTAAAATTATGGCTTAAAAACCAAAAATTGGATAAACATTGAAATCCCACAAAAGGTTACCTGGGTTATTTTTGCCTCAAGGCCTTAACTCACCAGCCAATTGAGCTAGAGAGTTTTTCAAACCCTCTAAAGACGTGGAAAGTCTTGTACCCGTAGTTCAGAACCAAAAAAAATTTTGAGTTTTGGTTATGGGGTTTTTGGTTGTTGACATCATGATTGGGGTAGGTTTCACATTTTTTTGATGATGTCATCAGTTAATCCATCGAGCTGATTTTATGACTCAAAGCTTTATTGGATTCTAGACTATAATACGAGTCTTGCTGCAAAGTGATTAGGGAAATTCTCCAGGGGATTCCTGACATATTTGGAATTTTTTAGCCATAACCTCGAACCCAAAAATGCTAGAAAGTCAATCAAGGGCTCTAAAGACTCAGATTATAGCCTAGTTACCAAAAAACATTCGAGTCAAAAAAATAGCTCTGGGCGTTGGCATCCAGGGCCTGATGATGTCATCCTAATATAAACAAAATATGCATAAACATACTCTCATCATGCAAACATCAACAAAAAGCAAAACATCCAAAATCAGAAAAGATCTTTTTTGTTACAAAATACAAAACTTTCCAAGTCTTTAGAGCAGCGTTTCTTAACATTTTTCTACCTCAGCATGCCTGTTGATCACACCTAAGCAGTCCAGCACCCCCTACCATTGGCTAACACCTGGTTACTATAAAGATAAAGTAAAGACAACCGTATTCCTTTTACCGCCACATGTGTGACCTTCCCCAGCACCCCCTGGGGGTGCTAGCACCCCAGGTTAAGAAACCCTGCTTTAGAGGGTTTCAACAGCTCTCTAGCTCAATTGGCTGGCAAGTTATGGGTTTTAGCCAAAACAGCCAAGGTTACCTTTTGTGAGATTTGAATTTTTACCCAATTTTTGTTTTTTGAGCCATAATTTTTGCTCCAGATATGCTAGAATGCCAATCATGGACTCTCAGGTCTTGGATAATAGCCTAGTTTCTAAAAATATTTGAGCCAAAAACTCACTTGTTGGGGTGCCCATGGCCAGGTAAACTTGGTCAAAAAGGTGAAAACATGCCCAATTATGACGTCATCCACAGAGAACCCCAAACCCAAAACGAAAAAAAATGTTTCAACCTGAACTAGAAGATTTGCTGTACCTGTAGAGGGTTTGAACAGCTCTCTAGCTCAATCGGCTGGTAATAGTGAAGCAAATGCCGACATAGGCATAGATTTTCTTGCAAGCTGAACTGAACTAAAAAATATCAGCTAGTGTAAGTTTCAGGCAGTTCTAGTGTTAGCCAGTGTAATTATTCATCAAAAAACACCTTGCACAGAAATATATGAAGATGGGTTTTGATCATTTTATTAGTTAATGATTAATTATGGATTGTCACCTAGCTCAGTGTGCTTATGTTGCTAGGCATTTAGTTGTAGATAAGAGTGGTGCTGGTTTAGAGAACATGGTTGGTGTTGTCCCTCCAAAAGATGGCATCAACAAAATTGGATACAAATCATCGGTGAAAAATTTAGGAAAATCTAAAAGTCCGCCACCTATTACTTCCAATGCAGGTAGGATTGGTTGTCTTTATGATGCTTGATGAGACATTTAACTCCAGTAGTTGTAGTAGTCTAGTTCTGACCCGTTAAACAGAGGTGGCCAGATTTATCTCCTTTCCGACATGATTACCTTTATTGTATTTCTCCAGGTTGCTCAGTTAAGACCATGTCTTCTTTCTGCAACCCAATCCCTCTAATCTCTTCTTCTACTTGCCTCCTTCATGTCTTCTGTGGTCTTCCCTGTTTTCTTTGACCTTCTACCTTGAAACTCAGTGCCATTCTTATGGCATCATCCTCATCTCTCCCTAAATTATAAAATTCACTGGTAGATTTATAGTGTCTGGCAAAAACTGGCTATTGCAATATTCAGAAATATTGTGTTGTAGCCTAGCATTGCAGTACTGTTAACGTGATTACATAAACTAATTTTGGTTGTGTTGGCAAAATCTGCATTGTTGCTACATTTGCTTTGCTTCTTACCATAATCAAGTCTGAAAATGATTGCATCTATACACTATACAGGCTAAAGTTTTTCCTCTCTGTGAAAAAACAAAATCCTTTCCAAATACTTGACTTTCAAATATAAACCTTAACGTTGTCTAATATGCTTCATAATCATCCCAACAATGGACTGATCATTTGACATTGATTACAAGCATATACTGCTTTACGATCATATTGGTATTCGTGCAGATCATCTGCAGCATGTGATTGTAGTAACTTCAGATTGAGAAATATTTCTGTACTCATCTCATAATGCTTGCAAGCCTGTGAGTTATGTGTCAAAAATGTTTTTCTGTAGTGAATTACAAAGCCAAAAGGTTGTTGACGTCATGATCTTTCTTTTTAGTCATTTCCTAACCACACTAAATAGCCAATTGTTTTTAGCAAAAGCCAAAACTAATTTGTAAACTAGTCTCCAAAGGTGATGGTTTTGAATCCATCAGCAATTTTTTAAAAGTAGGAAATCAATTTCAGATAAAACCACACATCCTTAATCTTCAAATCTGCAAACAATGCATGAATGAATCAGAACACTGATTTATCGCATTCTTCTCTGGTTGTGGTCTTGAGTTTGTTTGCTTTGTCTGCACTTGCCTTAGCCTTTCAACATTTCACCCATAAGCATTGCTTGCATATTTTAGAACTGAGGATGGGTAGTCATGAAATTGATACCCTATTTTCAAAAAAATCATGAGGATTCAAACATGTCACCTTCGTGGAGACTAGTTACTTGAATGTGTATAAATTTGAATCATCACAAAATGAAGAAAGCAGAGCCCTGATGGCTAATCCCTCTAAAGCTTTCATAAAAACTAGAGCTTTTGAACTGTTGAATTTCCAAACATGGTATTATATCATCAAAGTTCTGGTGTACAACCTTGAGAAGGAGGCTCTACTCCAGATGCAAATCCTGCAGAATTTTTATTACCAGTCACAAATTGTTTTATTTGTGTGAAATCTATTTGTTGCCGTATTTTTATTCCAATAAAGCATGAGAAAACAACGTTTTCTGAGATAGGGGAGAATTGAAAAAAGTTTAATATTTAAGTCTTTTGCATGGCCTGCATGCTACACACACTACTGTGATACCTGCACCTATTCCAGATTTTCTTGCGCAGATTTCCTGTCGCATTCTTCTCTGGTTGTGGTCTTGCATCTGATAACATATTTGCAAGCAGTCAGTGGAGCTTCATCTTACTATAATGTGAAGACGTTTTCTAGCTTGTTGACTGTTGAGAATGGTCAAACATTGGATGTGCTTTCTGATAAACGATATATTCTGACGTCTGATCACCTTCCAAACAATACTGACTTCTATCCTACTCTTGCAAATGGATATATTGGAACTAAACTTTTTGGCAGTGCAATTTTTATGACAGGATTATATAATGGTAGAAAAGGACAAAGTCACCGGGCTAGAATTCCTAGCACTCTGCCATATGTCATTAGTCATACACATTGGGATTCTAAATCATCGCAATATGTTCAAAATATGGTTGATGGTATCTTTTCTGTAAATAGACGTCTTCCAGGTATTGCTGTGGAACAATCTTTCTATGCTCATCAATTGCTTAGTGGCTTGCTAGTTACTGAAGTTAAAGTAATGGCCCTTCAAACAGGTACATGGAGTATTGATCTAAAGAACTGCTCAAGTGCATATTCACCAGACTTGACATTTCACAATATGTCAAAAATTTCTTTCAAACCGTACTGTTATTGTGACAAGGATGAAACAAAGAAAAAGGAGCATCTTTTGAATAAAAAAACAGAATGTAAATATTTATCATCAGCAATGTACATGGCTGGTGTGACAAACATTCCTGAAGAAGATTTTTCTCGTCCAATCCCAGTTCATATTTTAAGTTCAGCGTTTCCACCTCAGCTAAAACTTACTGTGGAAAAAACTCCCTTTTCTAAGAACTTTATGTTTTTCACATCAGTTGGCAAATCTTTTGAAGAAGCAAGTTATTTTTACAAGAAAGGATTATTGTTGTGTTCGCATGTGCGAGATACCCATGCAACAGAGTGGAAAAAAATTTGGGGACGAGGCAAAATTCAAGTAACTGGTAGTCCATTGAATGATCAGATAATTGTTTCATCTTTGTACTATCTGCTTAGTTCGTTCCCTAGCTCGTCGTCGTCACAAGAATTTCCTCCCAAGTTTTATGGAGTAAGTCCTGGAGGACTAAGCAATGGAGGAATTGACCAACAATATTTTGGTCATGTATTTTGGGACCAAGATTTTTGGATGATGCCAGCTCTTTTGCCGTTCTACCCAGGTAAGTAAAATTTGGCTTATCACTCCAAATCAGCATTTGATCTTGATACAATTGCTGGCTTGAATGTGGTAGCATGGTTAGTTATTTAGCCTACCTTGTGTAGCGTTCATGTAGCTCAGTGAACAAATCGTTGCTGTTCTTCCGTTATAACAAACCTTTTTTTCTGGCAGAATTGGTGAAGGCTGTGCTGCATTATCGTATCCGAAACTTGCCAGCAGCCCAGGACAAAGCAAAGTCAGTGGGTTACAATGGTGCGATGTTTCCATGGGAATGCGCCTACACAGGGTATGACGTTTGCCCAGGCGAAGATTACATCCGTCGTGAAATCCACATTACGGGCGATATCGTGCATTTGTTGCAGCAGTACGTGTACATCACCAATGACTGGTCGATCTTGACCGAAGGGGTTTCTTCTGCAGGTCACAACTGTGTTAAAAGACGGAGGAAAGTTGTCATCGACGATGCAGCAAAACTTTCATGCACCCAAAGTGACTTGCATAATGATCAAAAGAAATGTTTTACAGCCTGGGATTTACTCCGTGATGCTGCATTGTTCTGGCAATCTCGTGTGCGATTCAGTTTTACTCGTAATCATTACGTTATTGACGAGGTGATGGGTCCAGATGAATGGCACTCTCCTGTCAACAACTCGGTCTTCACAAATTACCTCGCATCAAAAAACCTGCGCTTTGCTGCCAATGTTGCTGTGAGGCTTGGTGTCTGTTTGGAACTTGCTCACGCCTGGTTAAAAATTGCTTCTGATATTTTGATTGGTTATGACGCCCGTAGGAACTACCACCCGGAGTACGATGGTTTTGTTCCCGAAAAGGATATCGTCAAGCAAGCTGACACAATATTGCTGGGTTTTCCTATGATGCTAAACATGCCTCTAGAAACGCACAGGAACGATTTGGTTATTTATGAAAACGCTACCACTGAGAATGGTCCTGCAATGACTTGGGGCATGTTCTGTATCAACTGGCTGGCAGTGAAAAACACTGAAAGAGCTTCTGAGATGTACCTGCGCCAGCTTGCAAACGCGCAAAAGCCATTTCTTATTTGGTCGGAAAACGCGGACAGCACAGGCTGTACCAACTTCTTAACAGGCATTGGATCTTACTTGCAAAGTGTGATTTTTGGTTATTTTGGTTTACGACTTTATGCAAATCATCTATCACTAGAGCCAGTCCTATTGCCCGTATCTCTTAATGACACTGTATCGAACATGGCGATGCGGGAATTGAAATACCGTGGCTTGATATTGGAGGTAGAAGTGTCTTCAAATTCTCTTTCTGTGAAGCTGTTGGGGTACCTTCCGGATTCCCTTTTGCGTTGCGCGGTTATAGTGGTGCCTGAATTTTCGAGTTATTCTTATTTGTGCCAACCTGGTCAGTTTCAAACTGTAAAGCGAACTTCCACCGAAATTTTCGGGGCATAATGTTAATTGTCATTGTCGCTATGGTCGGAGCAATTACCTTTGCTGCTGTTCTTTAATCTTGAAAGATGGATTGCTTTATTTACAATTTACTTTCTGGGCATCTTGTTCCTTATCAGAAGAAGTAATAATAAGTATCGTCTAATCCAGGGATGGGCAATTAATTTGGCTCAGGGTCACAGTGAGAAGGTCGCGTTTAGCGGGGGACCCTACCTATTAAGGGAAATAGAAGCAAGTCTCTGTTCAAGTTGTCTCAACACTAAAACTTACTTTGATAAGTTGGAGGAATTTGAAGATTTTTCCTGGATGCTTCCGCCGGCCACTGAAAAAAATATGGCGGGCCACATATGACCCGCGGGCAGCTAATTGACCATAATCTAAAATATTTATGCGTAATAGCCTACTCAGGAGCAACTTACTGTCAACTTGGCGGCTGTGTGTTGAGCAAACACTGAAATATTTTAAAACTGACGTGTTCCACAGAGTAAGTTGTATGTTAAAGGGAAACAAAATGATGGCGCTGCCTTAAAAACTTTTTTTCCACACATCGGACTCTTTTGCAATACATGAGTTCTCCCAAAAAAGTGAAGTATGTCGTATTCTCGTCTTAGTTATACAATCATAATTATAATTGTGAGAATGACCCTTGGCTGCATTTATGCGAGTCGGGTTTTGACAAAACTAAGAAATGTTCGATGTCGATGTTTTATTGAGTTTCTATTGTAACACTCAGTCCCGTAACTAGGGGGGGTGAAGACCCCCCTAGAAAATTTTTTGTCTCTCTTGGAAAAATGTGTTGGACATAGCTCAAAACTATTGGACATTGTATAAAAAATTTGGGCCCCTCTCAGAAAACCCTTTGCCCCCCCTGGCGACCCAAGCTGATTATGGGTCTGGTTACACCACACAAATGTACTCTATCAATGGCATAAATGCGTTTTATGTAAGTGGGCCAATGTAACAAATTTGAATAACTGGTTAAACAATTTGATCGTCTTGTTTCCGGCAATTCGCCGACTTCACGGGAAAATCATTCCGCTTAAAAGCAATTTGTCTTGATTCAATTTTACTTCGCTAATCACAGGAAAGCAAGTGCTGCAGCTGCATCTTGATGTGTTCGTCGCTATAGACTTCATGAAACTTTCTACTAAGATTCGAGGCATAATGACTGCAATTCTGGATTTTTGGTGTTAGGCTGAGCGTCAAAGTTCAAAACGCGTATTTCTTTATCTTCAATCTGTTTCCTGCTTTGCTTTCTTATTTTTATGGAAAACAACCGGTCGCATGGATAAGTTGTTTTAGTACAATGCAAACAGCTCTCTCTTCATGATTTTAAACCCAGTTCACCTTACTGGGCCGTTGTCCAACATCTTTAGTCGTGTTACAACAATGCCGAGTATGCGTCATTCAACAAACCATATGCTCTGCATAAAAGTCTCTAATTTTGGTCTAACTTGTTAAGAAAGCGGCGCACAATGCTGTCTGCAGTAAATAACTGTACGTCAAACCGACTCACAATTTCTACAGACACTCTTCGATCAAGAATACTTACAAACTTTCTAGCGATTGCCAGCTGATGATTGTGCGTTGGTCGACCGTTGCACGTCAACATCACACGCCAATTCATTTTGTTAGCTTGTCCATTGTTTTCTGAATCAGCGTTTGTTTCCAGTTCCCCAAGTATTGTCTCACAGTGTCAGATTTCTGAAGCTTCAAGAGTCTGGAGTGAATCTCTTGATTACGGTCGTTGGCAAGGGTTACGTATGCGATGCTACCCCATGTAACCATTCAATTGACTCACAGCAAATTCATACTTTTCCGTTTACGTCAATTGTGCGTTTTAATGTTTGAAAAGATTTGCGCGGAGAAGTCATGTAAAAGCCGAGTGACATACTGCTTGTTATGCTGAGGTTTATTAAATGCAGATACAGCGTGCAACTGTTTCAGCAAGAGATAGCTAGTCTTGATCAGGTAAAAAAGCACAGGGTTTAGCCTTGCTAAATAGATTTGTGAGTGCCTTATATTCACGCCCGAAAAGCTTCCATGTGGAGTAAAGCTAGTGCGTTGCTTGCTAAAGCAACTGACAAAAAATCATCAGATTCTCTAGCTGCTGGTGCGCACCACCCTGCCGGCACAGCTACTGCTGATGGTGAATCAATTCACGACGACGGTAAGTGTCAATGCGTAAAATTTCCCGTTGTTTTTTTATTCATTTTTCCAATTTCGCCGACTCAGATCAGTATTTGCCTCAGGCGTATTTGCAGATTACTAGCTTTCAAGTTCAATGTTGATACGTTTGAACCTAACAACTTTATTCTTCCACTGATTTCATCAGCTTCTTTTGTTTATCAAGCGGTAGTAGTAAGCATTTTTATGGTTTGGCCAAGTACTTCCAGGCCTGAGTAGAAAATAGAGTGCAGTTAGTTTTGTATTGACCAAAAAAATAAAACGTTTTGAAATGTTGGAGAATGAATATGCAATATAAAAAATCAAGATTATTGGCTGCTAAATATCACCTATTTAATTTTTGCGTCAGACTGATGGTCCATATCGCAAGGGTACTCGAGTAACACAAAAATGGGTAGTCATAGTGCAGTACAGAGCAAGTGTTAATTGATAAGCACAGACAACACAGGGAAATGCCAAACACTGAAACAACATACCAGCTAAACTGTATTCACTCACCATCAAATAGTAATGCACAAGTGGGAAGAGAACTGAACATTATAACACCAGGTTGTGAAGCAAATGGCTAAAATCGTCCGATGGGATGCTCACAGAAGCACGTGAATTGTTTTGATCTACGTTTCAAATGTTTTTTTCAAATCGTTTTTTAGAAAAAACAAAAATCATGAGGCACCACGAAACACACAGAAGGCTTAGATTGCTACGCATAGGCAATGCTGGAGAAAACAGACACCAAGACAACGAACCAGCAATTACTGCAATGGTCACCGACCCGTCATACAAGAGCGTTAAATAATGGAGGAAAAATGTAGATTTGTAAAAAGCATCAGACCTTTGAAGTGACTCACATCGTCGAACGCATCCATACAGATAGTTTCTAAACAAGGCATCAAAGGTCCTGACATAATGGTTAACCTGGTGTGGGCGATCACTTACATTTCTGAGTATGTAATGAATATTAATCTGGTAGCCATTACTGTAAGCAATTCGCAAGCGGTTCATGCTAGTCTGTGTGTATTTGCTCCACAATTGGCAAGCATGCATTGGCATGGAATAGGCGTGAAACAGTGGTTTTTACTGCAGTTGAGCACTGAGCAAAGGTGCCTCTTAGTTTATTTGCTGCCAGGGGTGTAGTGACTAGTGCCATAAAAAGAGGTGCGGGAACGGCGTTCCCATACCAAGTAACAAGGAAGTCTGCACCAAATAGTTCGATTAAAGTGAGCATTCGCTTACAAGAATTTTTACACTGGATATTTCTGTTTCACTGTAGGTTTATGACTAGCATTGCAAATCTGCGTGTCGCTAGCACATCTGTGAGATCACAGCCATGTCTTAAAGTAATCTAAATCTTCAAGTAACGTTACCAGCGCAAAAAGGCGTGGGAACGCCCTTCCCACCCCACTACACCCCTGTTTGCTGCACAGTACAGAGATCTCACTTGCCTCTGGATGTCATTATCATCCTTCAGTGAGGCATTTAATAAATTCACCAAGATATTTGACTTGGTCAGAAAATTGTACACGTACACTATTTAGAAAAACATTCGATGGAGCTATATGTGTTACTACGCTGAAAGTGCATTGTGTCTACCAAAACATTGGCTTAACAGGATTAAACTTCCTTAGTTACTAGCAAATGACTTCAGCTTGTTGTTCCATTGAGAAATTCGCAGCATCGATGAAGCATTCCACTGCTTTGGAGGTTTTAGTGCCTTTACGAATGGTGAAACAAATACTTTAGACGCTGACAATATTTTTCCAAGCTTTGTAAGCAAAACTTCGGGTCAGTAAGATACCCGAGCTGGGTGGATATCTTTGCATCCACAATACAATTAAAATGTTCGCTTGATTTTTGTCCCAGTTGCAAACATTCGCAGAATCAAATGCTTAGGTGAAGAAGCAGGATAACAAGAAATCGTCTTATGGACACTATTGCACGATTTTGGTGAAGGTCGGTGCAAGCGTCAGTTTGTACATCTGCAACATTTTGAAAGTTTTCTAAAATGGTTTTTCTTTGACTCGCCTATATTTTGAAAGCGAGGCAAAGAAAAGCCAATACTTAATTTTTAAAACATGTAAAAGATTTTCAAATTCAAAACGAGTTTCAAATCGCACTGTAAGCAGCATATGAAGTAAAACAAAGCAATTTCTCAACTTTTCTCTATTCATTATTTTAAAGCAGCTTCGCTTACTTCGTAGCGATATATGCTTCGGCACTAAGCTGTTGCGTAATTCTGACTGCATCATTATGAAAAGTTTACTTTTCTGTTTTGCGTTGAAGTCGGAAGCATTGCCCTTACTCTGTATCTAGTGTGCTGTTTGTGGTTGACCGTCTTACATAAAATTCAGAATCGGATCGCATCGTTTTTCGCTCCAACGAGTTTGTTCTGTTTTCATACGAACCCATTGACAATGCTGGTAATGTCCATTGTTCCGTAGTCTCAACCGCGTATTCTTGAAGCCTCGATCTTTTTGTAATGTTTGCGTTTCTGTGAGGTACGGTCTATTGTTGGGTGAAAAATGGTTCAATTACCCCTGTGGTATTACTCAGAACTCACCAAAGCGCTAGTAACTGACCGTTGTAGTGGAGCGTGCCGGCCATTGACCACTGGACTTTGAGTAGAGGTAAAGAAATGTCGATGGCAACAAGGATAATTCAGTACCGTTGTAAGTTTTATATTATCGATTTACTTGTTAAAGTAGTGCTATGGATGTTAGCTGTTTTCAAATGGCAAACGAAACTTTTCAGGTTAACATAGCGACAGCAACGCAGTTTTGCGTCGAATAGGGAGACCTCAACGTGATGAACAGCTGAGCAATCAGTTTGTCAAGTCGATAATCGGAATTTGAAAAATCAAGCTCTTGACCGCGCAGCACAGACAAGATGCGATGCATGTACCGTTGAAGTACATACGTAATTGCTGCCGGAACGCTTCTATCGGCTGTGAGGCGTGGTAGTATTGAGTCCGCAAATAGGTGTTCTCGTCAGGAAACGATTTCACGTTTACGGGACAAGACCTTAAACATTTCAAAGCTTTTCCCGTATAGACCAGTTGTGATAAAGCTCAAGACGTGTTGAGCGGTTGAAGAAGACGTGTTGACTGGATTTGCTTTGCTGGTTGGTCCGTCCGCCTCAACTTAGTGACAGTTAGTGACGCCTAGACATGGGTAGATTCCATAAAGTATTCTTACTTCTCTGCTGCATCTCTAATTTTTGCTTTTGTAAAAAAACGTTTACCTGCATTTGACCTTCTCGGCCAACCCACGTGGTTTTGAATCTACGCTTATCATCCACAGCTGTATTTTGGTAAAATATCGTTCTACTGCGCGGTGATGCCGGTTAGCTGCATCGTTTCAATGGTAGCGTTTATGAAAAAATGTGTTTACAGATAAAGGAAAGAAGAAAAACACCTCTGGAACTCCCGAAAAACCGGGTTCGCCGGAGGGTTTTGCTGAACCTGTGAAAAGCCAGATCATCAACAATGAAGAGATACAGAATTTAGCGATAAAATATGAAGATTTGGCGAATGTAAGGCTTCAGTGTAAAGTTTTTCTCATGCGTTTCTTACGCAGCAATTCGTGGGACTCAAAAGGTTTCCCGAATTTATTGGATGTTTCGACACACATGAAAGAATGATATTCCCATTTATACTGTGCTTAAAGAATTTACACAGTTGTTTTCCCCAGCAGTACATTGTCAGGGTATCGTTGCCAGCTGTAGTTTCCATCACGTACATGCCTTGACAGACAAACGAAATGCGTGAAGAGACATTCTGCATTGTTTACGCTTTTCTATATGAATCCGCGAACTGATTGTTGTTTCTATAATAATTTGTTTTTTCCAAGTAGTTTCATCAGTTTAATAACTTCCAATAACAGCTTCGTCATTCCATGGGAAAAATCTCAACCGAGACTCAGGACCAGCGCGAAGTCAGAAAGAATTCATATCGTGTAAGAAGGCTAAAGCAGCAGCAACAAGTGAAACAAACGAGAAAAGTGGTTGTTGCTCGGCCTGCGCCACCCACTGCTCAGCTAAAACCACTTGATTTTTCAGCGCCTGTTGGACCAAGGTGAGCTGTTCAACAGAAATGCATTACTTTAACGTATATGCGACCGCCAACTTGTATATAGTGGGTACTGGATACATAGTGGGTGGGTACTGAATGGATACATGTGTGATTTTGTGTTCCGTGCATTCTTAATGCGTGGTTTCAGGCAATTTCTATTCATGATTCGATGCAGTGTACTTGTTTGCAAACAGTTTAACAGTTAACACGATTGGATGGGAGACTTGTCATCGCCCTGCAACAAATAGGTTGATCCCTCAACTACAGGGTGTCCACAAAGTCTGGGTACATGGGTTTTCACTATCTATTTTATTTGTTTAGGTTATTTTTCCTCCCCATAGATTTATTTATTTAAATGATGATGGCTCTGTCCAAAGAAGAACGAATCGAGTTGGTACTGTTAAGTGGACGAGAAGGTTGGTCCCAGACTTTGTGTTTTTTACCATGTACCCAGACTTTATAGACACCACGCAGTAGGAATATCCGTGGAATGGCAAGCTACAACGCGATCCTCACAACCTTTATGACCCTGGCCTTGTTTTTAAACGACTACCTTTTTCTCCCAACGATGTTCATGCTTTTGACTTAGGATAAAAGTATATCAACTTGGGTGAGTGATGCTGCGTAGGGAAGGCTAAAAAATCACTGTGTTACTTTCGTTTGTAAAAACTGTTTTGTTTCTTGCCATTTTGGAGAAAGCTTCACAAAACCATTTGTGTTCATGTTTACCGGCGTTGATAAGTTCTAACGATGTTGTAAGGCCAAGTTGTGCGTATCGTACTGTGCTAATCCCATACTTGGTGCAGTTGAGATCAAATCCTGTTCATGAACTGAGCTTTCGGTTGCGACTTCGGTGTTGCAACCATTTGCGACGTAGTTTAAACCAACGCATCACATTCATCGTTTTCTACTGATGCGATAGTGTATATGAGGAGTCGTCCCTGATTATTGGGTAAGAAACACAAATGCTTCCTCAGCCCCACCATCTTTTCATCTATCAGCACTTTCGGCAGTGTTTCATTATGTTTATCGTAGGTTCTAATTTGTGATCAACTGTTATGAGTAGTAACGAGATTGAAATAATAACTTATAAAGCTAACTACTTTTTTCATGCAGATATACTGAAGATGGTCACATTATACCTTACAGCCTGCTCGGCTCTGTGCACGACTTTGTTGCTGAAGCAGTTCGCCGGAATGAACTCAGGGTATTTGTACTGTAGATGCCTTTCACGTTGCTAGCCCCATTTCGAACGGCAATTCGTGTCGTTAAATTAATATATGTCGTCTTGTCGTACAATTTATAAATTTCTCCCGTTTAATTTGCCTGCTATGCTTTCATACGCCACATACACTTGTTGTTATTATCGTAGCCTGACTCGCCCATCGCACTCGAGGTGCCCCAGGTGGAAACCCACCTGGAAGTGAAAAAGTACGAGCGACCGTCCAGTGTTTTTCGCGAGCACATCCCGACAGCCATGAACCAACAAAATGCTTTGCTTCACTGGCAGAAGAAGATGATAGAGCGAAAGCGTCAACAAGGACACATTTCAGGTAAATTTTGCAGATTCCTTTACCGGTCAAGCATTTGACTGAGTGCATGAGGTGTAGTGTTAATGCAAAAAAGAACTAAGTGCAAAGATAGTCGAACAACTCTCGTTTGAACAGAGGAAGAGGAAATGGTTTGATCCTGGTCGTAGAGCTGCGCCATCACGGTTGAGAAACACCTGGTAGTTTGTATTTTATAAAAAAAATTATTTCCTCTGACCCTTGGCACTTTGAGAAATATGTAATTCAGTGATTTTGCTTGTTTTACGAATCTTCCCTGCTTTAAAATCTGCAAATTTACCTATGAAATTATCTATGAAAACTTTTAGTTGATGTGAAAAATATATAAACAGGGAGATTTGAAATTCCTAATTACAGAAATCTTAAATTTCCCTACTGTCTGTTTTTTTGCTTCTAATCAACAATAAGTTAAATGTATTACGCAGCATGTTCAACTACAGCGTTGTTCAAATTAAATTTTTCTTGCAAATAAACTTTGCAGCTTCGTTTTTTTGCCCAAATTTTTATTCGCAACGATATTTTTCTTACATTGAATGCCTGCATACCAGTTGTGATTGTTCAAAAGCTTTAACACCGTTGATGCATGGGTTCAAAGTGCACGAACCGTTTTCGGTATACTGCAGTGGCGATTTAAACGCTTGAAAGCGTTTATCGTCAGGATCTCATGTTTTTTTTATACTATATGTCTTAATGGAGGCTTCAATTCATTTTTGAGCTTAAGTTGCTGACCAAAAAAACGAAGTTTCTGCAAACTCATCCATCGTTACACCGAAACAAATTTGCTAAGGAAGTTTGCTTATCTAGGGTTAAGCGCTTGATTTCGTGAACGATTCTACAACATTGCTATTATAGTCTTTGCAAGCTGCACAATATGCATCTCCACTGCCGCCACATCTCAAAACTATTTTTGTTGACACTCGATGCTGGTACATGTAGGTCTGCTGTCGAAACCTCAAGACCGACTGCTCATGAACCAGGATGATAAATATCGGGCAATGCAGGAAAAAAGGAAGTTAATCGATCGATCAATCCCTGCACTTGATTACGGCAAAGGATGTAAGTAAATATTTCCCCCTGGTTATGTCTTTTTGCCGCCATATGGGCTGACGGCAAATTTTCTGGCTGCAATAAAATTCCTGCTATAGTACAGCTCTTCGGTGTAAAATTTCACCGGTATTCGAATTGCGAGTGTTTGGTAGGTTTCTCTGCAAGTTACTTCATGTTGGTTACTGTTGCCATGGAGGAATTGCTGTTGAGGTTCGGTAACCTTCCTTTTAGCTCAACGCTGGGTCTGTGCACGTTTTTGTTTCACCGATTCTGCCTTTGTGCTAAGCTTAACTAATTGTGGAACTGTATCTCTGATTTGTCCTTCTGTTGTGATTTTTTGCAGACACTTTTTAATGTTTGTTCACACTGACGGCGTCATAAACGAAATATTTTTAAAATACCGCATAATATATGAAAACCAGGTGGTGGTGATTGGTCATGACATGAGGTAAACTCTGCTATTTCGGTCAATTTCGTTTTTCAGATCGAGTTGGCAGCGAATTTTGGCAGCAATGCGAGACTTTCGGCGACGAGTTGGGTGGCATTCAGATGACACTCACCAAGACAGAAAAAGGATCTCCTGTCGAATTCGGTAAAGCAGTGTATTCTGTGAGCACGAAACATAGTCAATGTTGGTTCAACAGCAAGCAGCAGCAAACATTATCTCTGGAGCAGATTATGCAATACTTGTTTAATTTCGAGCTGTGTCGCTTAATACGTTCTCGTGTTTTATAAATCCGACCTGCGCTTGGCGCGATATTTCGATTTCTACCGACTTTTTGGAAAACTTCGAAGGTCACAGGAGTATAGTGCGGGTCACCAACGCCTTTTCTATCATTTTTCAGCTGCACCTCATGTTGCTGAACATCTCCAGTAAGTGCCTTGAAGGGCGTGACCTCCAGAAATTTGGGAGATGCGAAACATTTTGTTTGAACGTCAACTCTGACGTCAATTGCTAATGCTTCACATCACATTTCGTGCCTGCAATCCGGAAAGCAGTTTTCTACAAGCACCTGAACAGCGTCTTGCTCGATGGTCTAACAAGTGTGTGGTGATGGAGCAACACCTAATTTCACGCGTACAAGTATTTCTTCCCACTTTAACAAATCTGGGTTCGATTCCCGGTCGGGTCATACCGAAGACTTTAAAAGCGGTACTTGCTGCCTGTCCAGCCTCGTGCTCGGCGTTGATAGGTGGGTGCAAGGGAGGCGCGGTTCACGCGCGGTGCTGCCACTGGCTCACCACAACTGCAGCATTCACTGCGAAACCAGCCGCGTGGCCCACGGCGCAAGCAAGCGGAGATGGGCGCCACAGACCACTTGGCTTTCCGAAAAGGAGTACTAAAACCCAGGGCCGGATTAAGGCTTACTTGTGCCCTGCCCAGTGCCCGGTTTGGGTATCCTTCTTTTCTACACTAGACCTGCACATTTTATTTGTTGACCTGTCTCACCTGACATACAATGCAGGTTGCAGCAGTGCCCGTAATCACAGCAAGTTTACTAAAATTTTTGGTTAACTTGCACTACATCCTTTTCCCACACACACGTACTGTATTCTCTACCATGCATCCAGATTCACCAAATCTATCTTAATTTTTCACTGGTGTAAATAAACGCCACACGGTGCACCGCCATCATCCAATAATGCAGAACAACATGTCACACTTTTTATGGTGCAAAAACTCTTGATTTCATGCTGCAGTTAGCCCATATCCACAGCCCACTTGTTAAAAGAACCGAAAACTTATTTGATGTGCTCGCCAACGGTGGCTTCGCAGTATTTAGTTCCACACTAATTAAATGAAGGACCACTCAGTTGTATGCAGTCTTACTAGTGCAGTGGCCTTAGATTTCAAAGGATATCACACACATCGAGGCACAAAGGTCAGTCGGGAATATTCCACAACAAAACCCATGTGAAAGTGTTGGTGATTTTACTGAACGACAGAGGTCAGAGTACTCTGCAGCAGCAGCCAGTGGTGGATTAAGGTTGTATGAGGCCCCTGGCTGAAACATAGAAAAGGACCCTTTCTATATTTTGTTGCATTGTTCACATATTACACTATTTTACGGACTTAGGGATTGGGGGCCCCTGGTTGTAGCCCAGCCACACACACCCCGCTTAATCCGCCACTGACCAGCATCTGGGAAGATACTTATACGAGACACCATGATCAAGAAGGAGTGCATTATCATAAATATGCATTAGTTTTTACCCCTTTGAAGTTCTTCGTTGGTTTCAGTTTATTTTCAATCTTTTTCTCAAGTCTTTGGCCCTGGTGCCCCTAGCACGCGCTTAGCCTGCTTAATGGTTAATCCAGCCCTGTTAAAACCGAGTATAAACGAAACTGAACATAGGAAGGCGTTTTTCGCATTTTTCTGTGTGTCTTACTTCATTTAAAACTGTTTTCACAAATCAGGTAAACACAAGCTTAAACAAGGGAAAGGATATCAAAACGAATCTATTAGCCTGTGATTGACAGGGTTTTGCTAGTGGTGCCAGGTTTCCTATTTGCCATTGGTCCCCCAATTTGGTGTTTAATTTTTCGTGTATAGAAATACTATTTGATTGCGATTCGGGGATTTATCGGTGAAACTTTTGGAAACTTCTTATATGGTTGTTTTTCTTATGAATGCTACAACCGCAAAAACCTGGCAACGCGACTGATATTCGTTCTTTGAAACAAAAAGACCGTTTAAGACATTCGCTTCTTTGTTTTTACTGAAAATTGGCGAATCCCTGCTTTTTAGAAGATATGTGTTTTTCTCAACGTGAGTAATTTTTTTCAGAACATGTTGGCAAACCCGCTACAATTCAGCATGAGGTCGGAACTGCTGTTGCTGGGCAACGTCGCTCCGCTGATCCGCGACGAAACTGGCACTCGAGCAAATACCTGAAGCAAAGGTCGCTACAGCTTGAACGGATTATGAGAGAGTTGGACCCACATTCGCCTGTATGTCGTGTGCAGTGAAGTCTTGCACTTAATTCAGCTAAGATCTCATAGGTCTGAAGAGCCACGCACCGGCTTAATCACTAGAGAGGTGGAGAAATGAGTTTGGATCTAGACCAGTGTTTTTCAACCGGGGTTCCGTGAGTGGCTGCCAGGGGTTCCGCCGAAACAGACCGAAATTGCCTGCGACGAAATTCGCAACCACAGTTCTGTGCGGTTGTAGCAATGCCCCTGTTTCACAGTATCCTTACCACTATGAATCGCATTGAAAACTCTGTTATCAAATGCTTTGACTTATTGCTCCCTTTGTGTCACGGAACCCTATGCCACAGGGTTCCATGAGCAACGCAAACATTTGCTGAAGGTTCTGCTGCAGCAAAAAGATTGAAAAAACACTGAAATTTCTAGACAGTGGTGTGGTGCTGCCGGGCCTCCGCTCCGACACCTCTTCCAGTGAATGATGGGTCGTTGCCTACAAATATAAGCGAAAACGCCCAGCCGAGCTCCGGTACTTATGAAATTGCTACTACACCCCTGGATCTAGATTTATGCATGCGTTTTGCGTTAGAGCTTGCGACAAACAGTGTTGTCTGTTTTCGCCCTTGTCTTTGCTGGAGCGACGGTGTTACATGGAGCGATTTATTTACGTGACACTTCTGGTTTATGTGCTGTAGTGGTTTAGCTTTGCTTTTACTTTCCGGGCTTATGTTCATGTCAAGCAACATGACATGGAAACGTCGGCGATTTTTTTTGTACCGCAAAATTAATGTAATTTTCAATCACCCGCACCCAGTGATAGACAACTTACGTAGATATTATCAGAAGCATAATTGTCGTTGCTGCGTTCTCAAACTGTGTGTTTGCGTGCAGGATATTGAAAATCTAGAAATTATTGGAAACGAAACTCCGAATTTAAGTCCAACATCTCTTGACTATGAGACAAGTGTGTTATATGACGCTGGAAAAAAGATCAGTTCAGGACTGGTATGCTAACTTTGAACTTCTTGTTTCCTAACTGTTTGCAAAGTTCGATGCATATCATGCTTGGTGCTTTGGTAAATTTTAATTCGTTTTTCACAGTTAGACCTTTTCCTTATCTAAATGAATCTGCAAAGATCCTTGTGTAAAACATATTACTTGTTTCCTGATATTTTATGACTTGTAAAAGGCACTTTTCCGTTACTTGACCATATCCAGTCTTCTGCACGCATTTCTTTACCAACTTCACACTTTCAACATATTCGAGCGCACAAAACTTTATAATCTATCTGCCACGATCTGTTATCGATTTGATTACGTGGTGAAGACCAATTTTTTTCGTAATGCTTGACCGAAGGCAGCTTAGTTTTTTTTGTTACGCCTTATTTGCGTCATGTCCTCTTGCTATGGTTTACCGTTACTTTCATCTCATGCTGTCCGGTTAAGACCACCTACCGTGCCAGCTGCATGAGACAGAAGGAAGGCTTCGCGAATGGGTGCAAAGCATGAAATGCATCAGAAAGTGCATCCGAACAGCTGAAATAGAAGGTTGAGAGCGCAAAGCGAAGGCGTGCAAGAGACAGTCTGTTCGATTTGTTGTTGATGCCTCGTGTAGAATGAGAGCTTACTAACTTGCCAAGGCTCTGCAAAGACGGTGCTGAACTTGTTGCTGTGAACCCAAAGCTTTTTGAAGACTCGTTGATCATTGTTTTCACAAACGTGACAATGAACCACATGTATCAATTCAAAACAAACTGATCTTATAAAGCATTTAGGTCAGTTTTTAAACGTGGTTTTGTATAAATTTAATATGAAACCATGTTTAAAAACTGACCAGCAGCAGTTCAAACCGATCGGCTCATAAGCGTATTCCACGATCATTTAGGAACAAAGCCCTCAAAGCGACCGTGTCCTGAAAAAAAAACATCGCAGTAAAGTCTAGGCGATTGCAAACTATTACGATCTAGGCTCGTATGAACATTTTTTCTTGTTTGCTTTTGTCGGTGACTTATCCAAATTATCAGGAATTACGTCCATGGTGTTTTATGCATGTTCATTTCAAATGATACTACACTTTCTTTGTGTAGCCGTTTGAATCGACGGATCCTCTTGCAAAATATCCCAATGTGATCCCCGAACCCATAATTGGACCGTCAATCAAGTTTGGTGACAAACCAGCCAGGTGGACTGGTTCCAGCACTGAATACGCGGTAAATGATCTTGCTGTGATTACTTTCATTTGCGTTTCAAATTTTTTAGAAAGGGGAACAATACTTGCCTTGCTTGACATTTTCATGTACAGAGATGATGTTTGATGAAAAGTAGTGCCTTTAACTCACCACCAATGGTTTTTGTCAACTTGAAAAGTATGGGCGGCGATTAGCTCAGTGGTAAAGTGCCCGCCTCTCAATTGGAAGGTTGGGTGAACCACGTGCCATTGAGTGAATCGCAGTAGCGCTCCTTGGGCAAGAGCGTTCAACACAACTGCCCCGACAAAAAGCATTACTCTGCCGCCGATTGTTCTTAAAGAAATCTATTGCATTGTATGCGATCATAAAAACAAGATTTTGAAACAAATTGGAAATTGAAACAGGTCATTTTGTTGAACTTCCTTCATACTTCTTCGAATCGTATTCTTACGTACCTATAGAGGTTGTATCGTTTTCCTTAGTCTTGTGTAAAGTATGCGCCTGGGTCATAACTAATTCTGATGGAGCTTCTGACACGTCCACAGAAACACTAAAGCATATTTTTCTAACCATTTTGGAGAAAACCAAATCAACAAAGAAGTTGTTTTCGGTAATTCTGTTTTGTGATAGCTTGATTTAAATGATTTTGCAAACGATGTCCTTGCCAACTTTTCTACTATAAAATCCATTGTAGGATGCAGTACGTTTAGTGTTACGCTTGATTGTGGAAGAAAAGTATAATTTGTGTTGTTCTTGATAACCAAGATGGCAACAATACCTGTTATTGGTATAGGTTAGTTATTCATAAAAGTCACCCATCTTGTGGGAATACGACAAAATACCTTAGTGTAAAGTACAGTCAAGCAGGATTGCAACTAGCGAAAATTTTGAGGGGGAAAAATAATTCCGAAGGCAGTACTTTTGGTTTTTGCTTAAAACCTACGAAAGCCGTCAAAGATGTGCCCCAAGTGAAGATTTTTGCAATTTTCTGCGGGCAATTCCCATTTTTTCCATTTTTTGTGACCTTATTCTACCCGAGGTGATCTTCACACGGAATCTTGCGCAAAATATAAATAGAATATACGTTTACGGCAGCTATGTCCAACCCAGATGGCTTACTGAACCAAAGATTATGTCACTATCTTGACCAGGGCCGCACATTGAATGACATATTAATGAAGACCGCACATTGAATGGCTTACTTTGATCTTACCTTAGAAAACTAAATTCAGCTTAAGCAAATATACTAAAATGTTCGAATCCTAACTGCAATGATAACAGACGTGATAAAATCGCACTGAAGACCACCTGCATCACAAATGTCAAATTCAAGATTATATCAAAACCGGGACAGGTCAGTTGTAGGACACTTTTACTGCAGCCAAAACCTGAACTGGGCCGCATGCGGGCCGCGGGTTGGTCATAGCTGGTTAACAGCGATATACTGTGTATTTGCTTGTCGAGCAACATTATTTAAATCCTGCAGTAAATACCTGTTTTCTTACGCGTTGTCAAAATGTTGTTTTGTAAAATGTATTACTAGCAGTATGTTTTGCTGATGTTTGTTTCATATACTTATTGCAACATTTTGAGTTTTGCCGACCACGTTCAGAGCAAAGTCGGAATCGTGGAACGAGTGACGTTTGACACGAGTGTCAACGAAAGGTCAACCTCGTATCTTCAAATCGAAAATGATGGGACAACTGCAGTCTACTACGAATGGCAGAAAAAGCCTAAAGTTCCTTCGTTTGAAGACATGAAACTGGACACTATTCAAAGATTTTATTTCAACACCGGTGAAGGTAATGATCTCTGCAAGATGAATTTTTAAACATATTTCTTCCGTTATGTTGAAGCGTCTAGAGACTCTAGTGCTGGGGTCTCAAACTTCAATTGCTCCGAGGGCCAAATGAGGACTTATTTCCTCTAAATGACTAAATGAGGACTTAATGAGGATCTTATTCCCTGCAAAAAATATCGTGAGTTTGAAGGCAAATCATTTCCAGCCGTATCCACGTTCGTTTAAAAGGAACTTGTTCACTCGCTGGCCGAGCACTTTAAAACACCGCTGAATAAACTAAATAACGTAAATGTTGATTATTTGAAACTCACCAAAAAGCATCACAGGCCGCACAAAATGCCCTCGCGGGCCACATGAGGCCCACGGGCTGCGTGTTTGAGACCCCTGGTCTAGTGGAGACAACAGACCTATGTAAAAAATCTTTAAAATCAAATTTCTTCCAATAAATTAACACTGTATGTTGACACACAGGTGTGATACTCCCGGGCGACACTGCCAAAATACCCTTCGTTTTCAAGTCACCGAATTCTGGAATATTTACCGAAACTTGGGAGTTTGTCACCAGACCCGTGGTGTTGGGCGGCGCATCGCTTCAGGTACACATACGTTTTTATTGTTTTCTGAGCAAAAACATCTGTAAATTATTGTTGGTGTAGAACAGGGGTCATCAACATGGTGACCGCGGGCACCAGGTCGCCCGCAAGGACCGCACTGGTAGCCCGCGGGCCTGTTTCAAAAATAGCATTAAGATGATGAGTATCGTCACATAGATTTTCATCATTAACGATAACAAAATTAATGGTAAATTGAGAAAAATTTTCATTTCAGAAGTGTGTATCATAACAGTAGCCCTAAGCGTTAATCGGTACCCATGAAGTAACTCTCAGTCACACAAAGGTTGGTGACCACTAGCGTAGATTCTCGCACACCACACCACTCCTGCGGATTTCAACAGGACTGTCGCCACTAGTTCGAGGCCATCGCTGACGCTGAGGCTCATTGAAGTTGAAACCTGAATTTGTTTTGCTTCGTCCTTGGATCGAGCGTTTTTTCGCGTAGCCAGGTTTTAATCGCGACAGGCCAGGTCCAGACAGGCCAGACAACAAGATGCTAAGAGGCCAGACAACGACAGGCCAGACAAGACAGGCCAGACAAGACAGGCCAGACAAGACAGGCCAGACAAGACAGGCCAGACAAGACAGGCCAGACAACGACAGGCCAGACAACGACAGGCCAGACAAGACAGGCCAGACAGACAAGGCCAGACAACGACAGGCCAGACAGACAAGGCCAGACAACAACAGGCCAGACAGACAAGGCTAGACAATGACAGGCCAGACAAGATGTTTATACGAGGAAGCGTTCTTCGATGAAGCGTGACACAAAGTATTTCATTCAGTCCACATCGCAAGTCGTGACTACGGACCGACACTGAATCCATGTGTAGTCTTCATTGCGGATGTGAACACCGGTGATCGATAACGGATTGCCAGACAGCCTATTAAAATATTAACCCAAAGGCATCGAATTCTTGTAAAATCGATTTAGCTGAAAACTATAATTTTGTGTCTAAAGAAACCGTTTTGTTTTAACATTTTGGGTGTCAGTGTTGGTGTTCTTAATAGCAGAGCGCAAAGACATGCTTTGGAGCCAGCGCTCCTGTGTTTGATAACTCGCTTTAGCAGCGAAAAATCCTACACTAGGATGTTTTTTTTTCAGGATCTACTGTTATCCAAACGATTTTGCCGTAAATTTATTCGTTAAAGGTATGCAAGGTAGCAACCTCTAAATGCCGTCGTTATACGCGGAGGTTAAAGCAAAACGGTCATCGTTTTTCCAAGTGAAAAAATGTGTGTATATTTTCAGAGCATATAGTTTCTTTAATTAAGCGACGTGTTATGGCAGTGGAAGTATACAATCGTGGTAATGCAACGGAAGGAACTCTTACTTCACTGGCAAAAATATAAAAGCTTTTGTTTCACAAAAACAAATCTTCCACGAACGAACAACACCGGCCATGCCTCTGCCGCAGTCATGCATCGCTCGTGGCACCAGTTTTTACGGTTGCAACACATGACGAAGATTTCGTTGGCCACCCCCCCCCTAGACTCAAACTGTCGCACGATTGCCACTGTTTTTGGTTGTATGAACGTTAGAAACGATCCTGTTTGCACCTTAGTGCCTACTGATCCCATCTGTTACCTCCACCACGTGCAATAAAGAGAACTTAATTTCAACTGATTTCTTTGAATTTGTTTGCTTGTTTAGGTTTCTACGCGTTAGATAGACCTGGGGAATGGGGCACATTTTGCGGCATAATTTTAATGAGCATAACCATCACCAATTGACATTGTAATAATCGTTTGCATCTGACGATTATACGATTCCACTCAAAACTCTGGGAGTTTTTGCATGGTTGATCCGTCTTCAGTTGCCTGTTCTCATTTGTGAGCTAGGCTGAGTGGGCAGATTGCGAGTATTGGATATGGTTTAAATTATTGTAAATTTGCAGAAAATTTTCCAGCCTGCTGGTATGGCTTAAAAATGGGAAATCATTAGAACTTGGTCAGACTGCAACCATAGTGAAGTTTTTAACAAGTAAAAAGCTTAAAGCAGCTAGTTTCCACTGCTATATTAGAAAGCAGAACCCCATGTGCATGGGAAAAGACACGCAGATCATTACTTGCGCATAAATCTATCTAGATCTAGATTTTAGACCAACGCCTATCTAGATCTAGACCAACCTTAAGTTTCAACAGTAAACTTGGCCTGATTCAATTTGCAAAATAACAAACGTATTCTTCATTTTTGTTGCCAAAGTTGACCGTCGTATATGATGGAGTGTACAATTTTAAAACCAGAGCGTTTCTTTTCCACACTTGCCTCGCTCTGCCCAACCGCCAAATCGTGGCCACAAACTCAAAACTATGTCAAGTGCGACGGGCGCTGTTGCTTCCGATGCAAATGCATTGTTTTGCACGCACCTGGTTTTGAGATGACCTGGCGAGCTTCTGCTGTGCTGATCCGGCGCATTCTCCTAACCCAGTATGAGCCGATGGTTATTGCAACCGGTCGATATGATATAACAAAGGGCGTGGATCGCTCACTGTGGGTCAAACGAAAATCGCGGTTTACTTTACAGCCATAGAAAGTATCTCACGACAGCTGCTCACGAAATCAATGTTGGTTTCAGAAAGAATAGAGTTGCACACGTTAGTGAGTGCGCTGATTCTGAGCCGGAGGCGGATCCAGGCAGTATGGTAAGGGGGGCGATTTCAGTAATTTTTGGTAGTCAAGTCTCAACGGCTTTGCTATTGTAAGAGAGATGAAGATAAAATGACCTCATATAGCGAATGCTGTTTTCTGAATTGTATAAAATCATTGTGGATAAAGCTATTGTCGTAGGTTTTAGGTGGGGCGATTGCCCCACACCTTGGATCGGCCCTTTTTCTGAGCTCTGCAAGTACGGTTGTGTAACGTCCACTCGTGAAGCTTCTGTTTTGATGCGCAAAATCGGGGATTCGAGATAAACAAGCACTGAAACAGTTTACCTCCTGGGTCGTCACAGCCATCGGTAGATTCACCCATCTGTGTTTTGGCTTCGCATAACTGCATTAGATATTGCATGAATGCATTGCAAGGGCGTACGCAAGGAGGGCGTTTTGGGGTTAAAACCCCCTCCCTGAGCTTGATATTTTACAAAAACCTTATTACCTGCGCAAAGGACGTTAATTGTTTTCGCATACTTTTTGCTTGTTAATTTGTCAACTAAATAATGAAAATACTGTACCACGGAATGAATTTGCATGCAAATTTCAAGGAACATTGCAAATGGGCCCAAAAGTAATAATTATGTTTTGGTGGGAATCTGGATTATCGTCTGCGTGCAGAAACTATCTCACCACTTTTTGCAGACCTTTCGCCCACTACCCACGTTTAAGATTGTTTTCCGCGATAGTTCACTTTATCCTGAACAATTGTCTTTATTTTGTCTGCTATGGCTGATCAGCGCAAACTTCGCCGATACGTTCGTTTGAAAAACATGAATATGACGTCAAATTATGACGTCACAAACAACGCACACCAAATACAAATGACACCATACGCCTCTGAATGAACACCACCCCATGAAAATTTTCTGCGTACGCCACTGATGCATTGGGTATTGCATGAACGTTGTTGCAGCAGCGACTTGGCGGCTAAAAAATTGCGAGTATCGATTCGAATTTCAAGTCCTGTCTAAGATTCGAATTGCCGTTAATCGATATTTGGAAGACCATCCGTCGTGGAAAGTGTTTAGAAATTGAAAAAAGACTGACAGCGTTTTGAAATGCTCGTAATCTTGAGAGGCAACGCAACTGACAACAGTTAAAATGCTTTTCTGTGATTTTATCTACAGTATGTGTTCATCAATGCGTGGGCGTATCCTCAACGCTAATTTATCTTGAGTGAAAAATCGTTGATTGAATTCAAGCAAATTACGCCAAATGAAATATAAAAGGTGTTTTCATCACATCGCTTACCCACACTCGGTGACGTCAAGGTCAGACGAAAAATATGATCTACTTCTAACATTAAACCAATTAAAAAGAAAAGAAGTTTTGCTTCGGTAGTAACCAACAAAATGAAATTTTTCTCTGCTGTAGAACGAACAGATTAAACGCAAGATTGATCTTAAAAGTGTTTGCAAAAACATTTGTCGTACTTCTGTATGTTAGCAGTGGTCGCAGCGCATTTATTGTTTGTAGCAAGTAGTGTTGGCGGCAGTGCTACTTCTGCAATAGCTGCAGCTCACTTCTGCTGAGGTCGGAGTCGATGTTGCTCAGTTGCTCATGTTCACAGGTTGTTCTTAAAGGAATCGCCATTCAGGATAACAGTTCTGCAGCACACAAGCAGAAGCTTGAGCAGTCGCTGGAGCAAGAAGAAACCACCGCCAATGTGAAGAAAATCATTGATGATATATTGAAAGGCATACAAACACCAGACAGGTAAATGGTGTAAAATTTTACCAAAGTCTGAACTGGTTGCCGCTGGTTCGTTTATTGATCTTTGTTTGGTGCATTCCAGGCCTCCTTCGCCAGTGGACGCTTACATAACTGAGGAGGAAATCTTTCTACGAAGGAATCCCGGGCGTTTCTACGATCACGAGACAATCAGAGAACTTCAGAACATATATCTTCAGGTAAAATACATAAAAAATTTGCCGCTCGGAAAATGTTCGCACATGCGCGACAGACAACCATACTCTTGCACCCGTCTTCACTTACTTTGCACTTTATTTGCAGCTTTTTGCTGAAGAAGACAGGGATGGAAAAGAATGGAATCTCTCGTTGAATGAGTTGCAGATGTGCGTCTCTGCTGTGCCGGATGAAGACGCGAGAGAAGAACTGCTTTCTGGACTCAATGCCGTTATACGAAAGCTCTCTTACCCGCCCCTGTCTCCATCACAAAGAAAAATGCACGCCATTGGGTGAGCGCCATAACCTTCCCTTTTCGTTTGTTTTTTACCAAATACAATTTTCTTTCTTTATGTAAGTTAAAATCAGTGCAATAGCTTTCCGGCAATGTGGGATTGTTGAAGATGAATTTGTAAACATACATTGTTTGGCTTAGATACCAGCTCTGGCAGGAAACTATAGATAATATGGTAAGTTGTTCCATGATGATCAGAGGAATCATGGGTCTGCCTGAAGTTATCATGACAGAGGCGTTTCTAGAACCTGAGACCCGTAAGTGCATTTTTATTGTTTGGACGCTGGTTTGTTAAAATTTTTCCAATGATGAACGCGAGGCGAAGGAAGTTCCTGTAATTTGTTCTGGCTTGAAGCGAGAATAACTTTCGTTTGTGGTTCCATAGAAACTTGGACGTCGTTAATAGAATGGTGGTGACAGTGTGAACTGTTTTCCCTAATAACTCAGCGATTATTTCTTTACCGCTGATTTCTCTTTACAAACAACGCTTAACCTTCAGACGCAAAATATTGTAATACCTATCTAGATCCAGGCAAATTGCATTACCTATAACGCCTAACGCAGATGAAAAAAACGTGGGTCACATGTGCTCCAGGGTTCGAGGTTGAAACACTACCGAAAAATACTTAGAAGCAACTGCAAAAGACATACTGCATTTATTTGCAATTTTAATTGTCGGACGCTATCGTGGAAACAGTGTGTTGCAAAAACTTGTTTTTCTCCAAGTAAACTGAAGAGATAGAATGTTATTGTAATTACGAAAGTAAATGCTAACTTTAACCTTGTGATTCAACTTTTAAACGTGTGTGTAAAATGCTAGCACGCAGAAATATACATAGACCTGATTTAAGCAATTCCTGAGCACTAAATGTACCCGGCTTCCTACATCTCTTAGCAATCAATCCTCCACGACGTGTTCGAGTCAATATTTAAAATTCCACCTGCTTTTACGATTTTCAAGACAGACGATATTTCACTGAAACCACGCTCAAATGAATACGATTTCCAAAAATAAAGAACCATCTTGCACAAGTGTTTTCAACGAAGTTTCTCTAACAGGTTAAAATTTGCGAGAGGTGAAATTTGTTGGGGGTCCCGACATTTTTTGACAACTTAATCGTTTGTGTTGTTCGTCTGTATTCTAAGTGACCTTGATGTGCTTGTGAATAAATGAGGGAAAGCTGTGTTATTGCGCTAAACTATGGTCCCACGAAAATTGTAGGAACGCGGTTCCAACAAATATGTGTAAGAAAATCTGTTGATAAGCGCCGGCCAAAAATCCTATGACCCGGTCGAGAATAAAAGCATTGTTTGAGAAGATAATTGAAAGGACTGGGAAGAGCAACATTTTGAAAACTGTTGAGCATATTGATATACGCAATGCTTGATTTTGAATGTAAAAAGAGTAAAGCTATCTTTTGCTGCACTTTTTCTTCTTGAATACCATTGTTTTAATCGATAAAGCAATGAAAATTTCTTGTATCTTAACCACATGGAATTTCACCACCAGCGTATTTCTACTGAAAAGAGAGTAACATTTTGGAATAACTAACCTTATCCAACGACGCGATCTCAGATTAATGTTTCAAAAAAAGAGGCTACTTTGTGTGAAATGTACACAAGTTACATGTTAATTAAGTTCAGTTCCTGAATAAGTTCCATTTTTCGAAAACTTAAAAATCCAGGCCATTTTGTGCAAAATAAAGTGAATAAGCTACTTGTTTTTTGTGTGAACCGTTTAGGCAACTAGTAAAAAATAGTGTTTTACCAAGATTTATGTATTTCACGATAAAACGTATGTTGCTTTATGTAGAAGTTGCCGCAGCTGTGGCTCCAGCTAAACCTGAACCGAAAGGCAAGCTGTGTGCTGGTGTTGTTTCGCTCCTTGACTAACATCCTATCGCTCTTCAAGTTTATTGTTTTTTTGTCGTTACTTCTCGTGTGCTTTAAACTAACTTCGTTGTGATGTTGCTTCTGTAGAGTGTTGAGATTTTCAGTATGAAGTTTTAAGTTGTCAGGTGCCATTCAGATTCTCCAGTGGTTGGTGGGTAGCAGTCAGCTTTATGAACATTTTGCATAAGTCGGCAAGCTTTCAGCTGAAGTTTCTCTGAGGCAGTCGCCAATGTGTTTTGCATGTTGAATGTACAGTATCAGTAAATACCAGGTTTCTGTTGACTCCAGGCGTTTCTGCCAAAGTGACTTGAAACAGTTGATAGCTGTCTATTATTTAGTGAAATAACCGGTTGCTTTTTTTGCATAGTATTATCAGCCAAATCCCAGGCGTCTCAGAGCTCAAGTCAAGGTAGACAGAGTGAGTTTGGAATTCGGCAGCTCATGGCGGAGTGGTGGGCTTGTCTGTAATGTAAAATCCCAAAACTTGTTTGCGTTTCGTTCGATATGTATTCGAAAATTGCTCCAGACATGACGTAACATGGAATTAGTGCGTTCGTTGATTGCTGTGTGCAATAACTTTTACGCTTTGCGTTGTGACGTGTTGCACTTGCTTTTGTATTGTTCACTTTACCTAACGCAGGGGTCTCCAAACTACGGCCGACGGGCCAAATCCATCCCGCGAAGCCATTTTGTCAATTAACGAAAAATAATATATTTAAGAAAACTTTGTTGATTTGGTAGAATCAACAAATTTTTCATATCCCGAAACAGTCACTTTACGTAAGATGTCCGGCCCTCGAACTATTGTGTAGTAGGATTTGTGATCCTCTCACAAAAAAGTTTGGAGACACCTGACCTAAGGTAACTAGCAAGAAAGAAATCACTTTGCTCGGGACGCGAGTCAATTGATCCAACTGTTTGTGTAACTGGTGGGATTATTGATGTTTGTATTTGGTTTGGTATTGTTTCCTGTGTGATCGTTCAAGATTTCCGATGTCAATTGAAAAAGAGCATCACTTCATCTCGCGATGACATACGAAATATGGAAATGAAAGTTTACGAAGCACTCAAACTGTGTCGGTGGTTTTTAACAAATGCTTGTTCACAATTCGAAGCAAGTAGTTCACAGAGCTCTACCAGAAGTAGCGATTTAGATATTTAAATATTTGCAGTGGAATACTTTGCTGGATATCGGTTGCATTGCGTCTCACATCCCGAAACAACATTGATTTTTTTCTTTTCTGTTCACAAACCGAGAGCAATGACTGCATGAGGCCTAATTATTATGACTTTATTGATACAAATGGTTGGTTTTATGGGTACGATACCGTTTTGGCACTTACTATGAAAGCAATACTTTTGTCCCTAGTAAACATTAACGGTCACATGGAGATGGGTTCAAAAATTTCAGTTGAATACTATTTACACTACTTTTTGATCAGACGAAAGAAAAGGATCTAAAGCGGGAAAGAAGAGTGTCACCAAAGATAGCAAAGAAGACAAAAACAAAAAAGGCGGTAAAAAGGATGGAAAAGAAAAAGATGCAGGGGTGAGTTTCTGTGTGTTTCGCTTTGTTGTCTAGCATAGTTTACTCTAACCTAAGGTAGATGTTGCGTACTAGGGATAATTTCTTTTCAAGTGTTCCTCTAGATCAGCTATGTCCAACCGAAATTGCTTACTGAGCCAAAAACTATGTCACTATTTTAACCAGGGCCACACATTGAATGACGCACTTTGATCTTAGCGAACTAAGTTTAGTTTAATCTAATGTACTGAAACCATTCAAATCCTAACTGCAATGGTAACGACTGTTTGACACCTTCAACCGCTCCGTAGGTGTATTTCATAGGTAAGTTTAGTGCCAATGGAACAAGGGTAGAAATCAGAAAACTCGTGAAAAGTTTCGCACCAAGATGTCAGTGGACTTGGAAATTTCCCAGCACGCAGTACAGACGTGATAAAGTGGCACTGAGGACCACCTGCGCTGCATCAACAATGTCAAGTTTAAGATTATCAAAGGACATGTTGTCAGTATACTATGTAGGCTACTTGCACAACAGGGAAAACTTAAACTGGGCCGCATGCGGCCCGCGGGTTGGACAAGCTGCTCTAGATCGTACTACTAGGGACAGACGTCGTATTCTATACAGCAGGGTTTCTCGACCTGTGGGCATGGAAGAATTTTTGACGGGGCACGGCCTGGTATTGTTAAAATTGAGTACGTTTTGCAAGTTGAACCTTTTGATCGAAAACGTGGGCAGCTCTTGTGCTACAAACGTCATAATACGCTCTCCTGCGTCATTGTGTGTTAAAATTTATTGCGACATGGAAATTTCCACATAGACTACCTCGTGGTGCACGGTATGCTATTACAGAAGACATATTGAGGCAGACAGGCGGATCTTGTTGCCATGAAAACGAAATCTAGAAGCAGGCCTGATGTGGAAGATAACTTGATCTGTGCATCGTCATGTATTGAGGCTCGAATATCTTTGCTTTCTAACAACAAACAGGGTCAGCCTTCGCATTGATTGCAGTGCACGTTGTGTTTAGTTGTTTTATTTCTGCTCTGTGCATGTGTAGCTGTTGTCGCATTGGAGATGTTGTCAGTCGGTGGGCCACGGATCCTCTATTTATTGGGCCACATGCTGAAAAGATTGAGAACCCCTGTTATACGGTGATACTTTGGGATTCGTTCATTTCTTGGTTGTTGATACGAAAACTTTGTCTGAATTTTTGGTAACTAGTCAAGACAACCTTAGATGTAATACTGTTTTGAAATATTAACTGTCAAAAAGTTCCAAAACAAGTGAATTTTCTTCTTTTCAGTTGCAATTTTTTATCATCCGAATTAGGTGCAAGGTTGGCATATAACCACCTGCCACACCAGAAATGGGCAACTACGGTTTTTGCATTATGTCACTTCCTTTCTTCCTGAAAAAAGTGTGTTTGATAGAACACTGAAATGTTTGATAGTTTCTAATTGTGAACAAATGAAGACTACAAATGTGTTACGTTCAAAACTGGAAAACACTTGCTTAGAACCTATGAATAGGCCAATCAGTATGCATGTCTCAAAACAAACGGTATGAGAGTCTGTATCTATTGAAAGGTATTTTTCATATTCAGACGCTATGATCATGTCTATATATTTCGCCTACTGAGTAGGCACCATCAGCTCTTATTCATATAGAATCAGTTTTTGATTTTCCGATCTATGGCCTGTACTTATGCAAGCTTTAGGTATTTATCAGCTATTTCCTCATCGTTCATATAACACTGCACTCGTAAATCATCAAGATATTAATGTGAATAATTGGCATGAATTTCGGCACATCGTTTTGGGAGACGGCAAAATAAAATAACCTTAAAAGATAGGTGATATCCACAGGTTCAGTGCCAGGTGTCGGAAATTTGGTGAAATTTAGCAAAAGGCTGTCCTCACTTATACTGATTCTATTTTTTCTGGCTGGTGTTTAATGTTTGAACAGACTGTTGCGTGAATATGGAATAAGTGAAATAACATCTACATGAACTATTGCCAAAGCTATCAATGCAATTGTTGGCAGATTGATTTCAAAGCATTAGCTTCAAAAGCTCTTCAAGTTAAACACTCTTCTGCTCCGTTAATACTACTATTTGAAGTTAACTAATGTCGTCAGAAGCAAACGGAAACTACTGTTAATCCGCTAATTTGTTACAGCGCTGCATATCATGTTGGTCAAATGCTTACTTGATAAGTCTCTTGGCTAGCAAGTACGGAACAATTTTGATTAGCAAGGTCGAATAAGCTTCCTATGAGGTCGTCTGCAGCACTCAAATTTTAATTACATTGGCCGTGCATATTAAGAAGGTTTTCAAATTATTTCCTTGATCTGCTGAACAAACTCATTTGTATGGGAATCACGAATCTTCTCTTCGGATGATCTTCGAACGTGCTGACTTCTCTGACTTTGTGCAAAGAAATGGCTTTCATCGCTGAAAATGACTTTCTCCACCGTTCTTTTGTCCAATCTTTGCACTTTTTGCCCACATTTATCGTTTTTCTTTAATTGCTTTGGTTGAAGGCTGTTTTTTCACTGGTCTTTCGACCAATTGCAATGAGGCGCCTACAAACTGTATGCTGTAATAGAGGAACTGATTTGCATACCTTTCTCCTTCAAATGCGTATTCAGTGCGTTACCCGTTTTGTGGGTATCTTTTTTATTTTGTCCGACTAAACATTGTCCCTCGGAGAAGACTAAACATTGTCTTCTTATGACCACGCTTCCCTTTGCACTGAGGAGAAACCGATCCAGTATCTTGTTTCAACTTGATGACACAGCTGACAGTTGCAAGACTCACACCAACCACCGCAGCCATCTCTCCATACGTCTTAGCTGCGTGTTCGTGCAAAGTTACGATCTTCGTACGTTTCCTGGGTATCACGTCCATCTTGCATGGTGGTTGAGTTACGACGATTTTACAGTTGATGCAAAAGATAAGGTTTCAACTCTGATACAACAGCGTCTGACACAATGACTGCATCAGCCAACTTATAAGAATTAGTATTCATCAGTGATAGACACCATAATGCCTGCACATACTTCATAATGGCCTGCAAGTACTGGGAATAGGACTTCTTTTGTACCGAGAAAACGTTTTGTTTCAATTAATTTTTGTGCACGTCAATGACATTTCTCACCTGGTATTTTGGACTGCATACCTGTCATGTTTAGCTCACTTCTCAAAATGATAATACGGTAAAGAAGACTTCGATTGGCCAATGTTAAACTGCAAAATGTTTAACTTCCAGTTTTAACCGAACTAACCTCCGAGAACCATGCGCGACACTCAATAACTAAATGTTCTCCCGCTTATGAGTGAATTGTTTCATCTTCGTTTAATGCAGCGAATGGACTTACACTTAAGTTCAAAATGTACGAATGCGGCTGTGCCAAACGACTTTATTTGTCATTCGAGACCGCTCACAGTCTTATATTCCTGCTAAACTTTTGCATCAATTAGCATAACCGATATTTGTCAATGCAACAACGAAAAAAGTGTAAATTCTGCGTTGTTGGCCAGGGTAGATCTACGACAGGCGTACCCGCATTAAATTGCATGCTTTATAACTGACCTCCTTAGTTGACGTTGAAAGCGCGTAAAAGTTAGGAAAAAGTATATCACAGCTTTTAAGGTTTGGTCTCTGGCAGTGGGATCTAACGCGGTAAGCGACGCCCATGCAGGTCTGACACACCTTCGCTAACTAACCTACTTCACATTATGCCATGTGCAGCAAGGTGCGACCCTGGTAGTGTAAGTCGCTTGTGATTCTGATACTGTTTCCTGTTCGCAGCGACCGAAGAGCAAAGATACGAAGGCCAAGGGAGTAAAAGCACTAAGCCCAACGAAGGATCTGCAGCCTGCTGACAGAGAAGTTGTCTTGAAGACACCATCAAGCACTCGAATCGCTGTCGCAGATTCACTTGACCCTGCCACTCGAAGAAAGTACACAGAGAAAATTTACAGTCAGGTACAGGGCCTCGATCAAGTTATGGTGCAACTCTTTTTCGACGTAGTACGGCCCGAATCAATTTTGTTAATAACTTTTGACGGAAATCCAATGCGCTCGGAAATTTTGGAATACAGTTTGCATAGCCGAAAAAATTATGTTTGCACTTAAAACGCGTTTTTGAAACATTTTAATCTGACACGTTAATCCACGGCTTCTCAACTTGGGGGTCCATGGTGACCTATTGAAGGGGTTCACATGATTTTTTTATGAAGACAGAAACTATGCATTAAATGCAATGTGTAAATTGATTTTGTGTCTGATTAATTTTTTGGTTATCTACTGGGGTCCACAGATTTATGTGAAAAGGCATGGTGGTCTACGGACGAAAATGAGTTGAGAAACCCTGCGTTAATCTGATTGCAAAGCTTCTTACATGTCGCAATGTTTAGTCAAAACAAAACCATGGAATTGGGTTTTTTAGCAATCTTGCTTAAAAATTTCTGTTCAAAATGCCTCGTAAGGTCAAATACCGACGAGGTTAAATCCTAAAATAACGCAGAGCAAGAAGTTCCAAGAACAGTTTGGAAAAGAAAGCATTGATGCATATGATCAAAATAAGCAAAAAATGTAAACACTAAAAAGTTTGGTTATTCTTTTAATGCCATCTCCTTTCCACAAACCTTTGGAATTAATCAATGAACACAGACTCGTTTCTAAATCTTGTGGAGCTTATAAAACTGATTCCGGTGCTGCCTCAAATCTGCAATTCAATTTTTCCAGTGTGACTCGGCATATGGTTCAGATAATTCACTAGGGATGTAGACTTTTTTTGTATGAATCTCGGACACAAATGCAACGAAATCAGTCAAAAGAAGAGGAGTCTTCAGATTAATTTTAAGCAGTCAGGTGGACTCGTCGATTTTTAGACATCTACATTATTTTGGCGAGTTCACCAAGCATCAAGAAAGCATCCCGAACGTCGATTCTCAGCTCGCCCACACCATTCAACAAGCTGCCAAATTATTCATTCCGAATAAACTGCGCGAGACAAAACTCAGGCACAAACCGAAACGGCAAAATATCAGAGTTTGTCAGCAGTAAACCGATAAAGCACCAGAAATAATCTCGCTCATTGCACTTTGTCATTTGACACAAATGCAACGTTTTATCTCTCGGCTCGAAGTTCTTGCCGCTACACGTATGTTAAGCAAATTTATTTAAACACAGCGTTCGAATTATTGCATTCCAACATAAAACACGGCAGTTGCATCGAGGCTGGAAACAAAGAGAAAACTTGCTGTAACAAGAATTACCGAGCATAAATGGTGAAGTGCATGTAAAAATCTAACTTTCACGCAATGTGAACAGCTATTGATATTTTTATTGTTGCTGCAGTTTCATAAAAAATACGTTTACAACTATGGAGTAATTGCGGCAACACTGTTTGTAAAAACTTTAGATATAACAAGAGTTATACAGCGTCATTTTAATTTTCAGATCGTTATTCATTCTAACATGGATTTTTACGTATAAGACAACTGTATACCGTGTTAAGTACATTTATTCGTTGCGAAGCAGACGGCATAGAAATGTGACCTGGCTCACTTCATATTAACTAAAATCACTTGATCATGAAATATGGATGAACCCAAGTGGATTTTTCGTTTACACCATGAAATCATTCAGGAGGTTAGGTCAATTTTAAATAGGTCATAAAACTTGTGCTCTTATGCTACAACCCAATCAAAATCGGACGGATTATCCCTCAAAATATCTGGTCAAAAAGGTCTGAATGATTTTTATGTTCATCGGGTCATGCAAAGGTACGAGCCAACGTTTTGTCTTAATACCTGGACAAAAGCAGGTAATCGCCTATTCAGGTGTGAATGAATCTCCTACAGTACAAAAAGGATGATATTCGTAGCCTAGGATATTTCTCGGAAACGTTTGTACAAAAAGGATGATATTCGTAGCCTAGGATATTTCTCGGAAACGTTTAACTCACTCAGCCTCCCATGATTAAGACCAGGGCCACAACCAGCTGAATTTTCGGGGGGTCAAAATGGTAACTTGTTGTACCTACCAACTAAACATTTTTTGAACATTTCGGGGGGGAGGATTGCCCTTGGTTGCGGGCCTGGTGATTAAGACAATTAACAGAAAAACTGTACAAACCAGGTTTCTGTTTGCTTCGTCTTAGTGTTTGAAGCTCATTTTTGAAGTCAGGAGTTTCTGAATGTTGATGACTATGGGTTGACCCACGCGGGCGAAGTCAAAGAAAATCTTTACGTAACACGACGTATATAGTTTTGTGATGCGGCAAGGAGAAAGCTAGGGATCATTATGCTCTTTTGAAAAGTTTGAGCTTTGCTTCAGTGAAATTTAGGTGATAAAAAAAGTGTTGCCCAAGGAAACTTCTACATTTTGTTTTTCGTCGTAATCTTGCAAAGCCATTATGTAACCCACCAACGCAGGCGTAGCAAAAAAATTGTTCAAGTGAATAAGAGAAGCTTCGCTGATGTTCCCCAAGTTGACAAACGCTGCTGCTTGAGCCATTTGAATGATTCACACATTCAGCACATAGCAATCCCCCCTCCACAACAGCACTGCTTCACAGAAGCGACTGTAGAGTTGTTCTCTGTTAGGTCATGTTTGAGCAGTTAACTTGGCCTATCCCGAGCTTAGGATATATTTAGTTTTTCTCATTCCTACGTTTACTTTCAGATCTCAAGCCCTTAAACTTTTAGCTGAAATCACGCTGTAATTCTTGTACGACATTACTGTCGAAGTGGCCTTTTCTAACGTAGAATTTTGTGACAGTTGCATAAGGTTTATTAGCTAACAATATTCACATGTGAATCTTAATATTTTCCATTTCGAAATGGACACTATACGTAGATGGTTTCAGTAGATTTCGCTGTTCTTGAAAGTTTATATTGCCAGCCTTCCGAAGAATCAATTTTTTCGCAAATTGCAAGCGAAAAATTAAGCCAAACAACTAGTTTATTTTTAACCCCATACCGCGTCGTTTTTATATCAGCAGATCTAGTTTTTCGTGCTCAATAAGGGTGGAAGCTTACAATGGCGTATTCAGGCCAGTTGAAATTAGCGACAAAATGTTGTAAGTGTTCGATATCATGAACGTGTATTGAAACCACTAAAATTCATAGGTAAGCTTTGAATTTCATTTGCTGTTAACGCATTTTTTTTAATCATCAACAACTGCACTTTTTAACAGGTGTACGAGCTTATCATCGAGATGGTGGACCGAATGACCGAGGCGTTCGACGAAGTATTGTCGGAAGCAGTTCCACAAGCGTAGCACGAAAATTCCACGATTTTAGCTTTGCTTGCTGCACACCGTTCTTCCAAAACGTTCCTTGCAATATATTTTCTTTAGCAAAGCGTCCTGCATGAGTGCATTGATCAGCAGCCGATAGTTAACCTGAAGTAGGCTCTGCGGTAGCAGCGCATGGATCAAAACTTTACGGTTTTTGGGGTGAAGTCGGAAAAGGGTGGCCAAAGCGTTTACGGTGTGTTAGGTATAGTGTGTGAAAAAACGGAAGGCGCGCATTTGCTGAAATCAGCGCAATAGGAATTTTTCATTCGTTTGGAGCGATTGCTCCCTGATACAGAATGCAGATTTCAGAAGTTAAAAATGGCATGTGTCGGCTGTAAACACCTGGCTGTGTTCATAGCCAAGCTTAATTTGTTGTAACACCGTATCCGAATGTGACAATAGTTCAATGTTGTGAAAGCTTATGAAATAGGGCAGCACAGCGCATTACATGTGCAGCAAATACGTGTATTCCTGCCATACAACTTAGTGGTTAGAAACATGGCTGGGAACGTTACAAGCTGTTGCAGATATAAACGATTTTTTAGCCACTGTTAAGTAAATAAAAATAAACATCAAAATGCTTTTCATGCTGGTCAAGGATAAGAACAGATTTTATTGTGAGCATTAGGTACTTCGAGGTGGTCTTCTCTCACTGCAAAGTTAGTATAGTATACTGTACTGCTGATGCTTGATTGTGGAGTTTAGTCCTAATCCCTCCCCACTTTTGCAAAACTAGAAATGCTACTCAAAAAAGCATTTATCTCCAGAACGCCGCAATACAAACATTACTTATTGACTGAACCAACATCGGCCTGTGCTTTTCATGATGATGCGATCATGTGTGAGTATCGGTGCAGTCCGGGGGGAAACAGTCCCCCCAATTTGTTTAAAGATGGGCGGGCGTCCCTCCACGTGGCACCAACGTATTGATGTTGATTTTCGAAGCAAAATTTCCCACGAAGTATTCCTACCTCTCCTGACTGCACCAATACATGTTTATTTCGTAGCAGTGCGTTTCCCTATTTCAATTTTTGGCACTGCACATCCTTAAGGTACTAGCCATTAGATTTTTCATCAGTTTATGGTACTAGCCATTACATTTTTCATCAGTTGCTCACTCTTCCCAATCACGAAGGTCTTGTGCTAACAACTGAAAGTAAATATTCCAAGATAAATTTTCCAAATGCATTGAACAATCCCATTAAAATGCAATATAGTTCCGGAGCAACAGACATGAATGCAGTTGGCAGAGCAGTTAAACCTACTTGGCAATTTCGTCATCCCCAAATCCGGGTTATTTAAAATGCCCACTACTTGATTTGAATCGAATATCGCATGGCAGAAGCAGTATTTATTAATGGTTGCAGTTTTGCAAAACGCATTATGGGAATTTTATTGAGACAGATAATAGTGCTTGTTGGAGGCAATGCCAAACAAAAGCGATTGCTTTAATGTAAGGAAAAGAAAGAGCAATTTTCGAGATTAGATTGATTGTAATGACAAATCAGAAAAGTATAATTTAAATTTCAAATTTGACGATTGAAAAGGCATCTGCATTTTCTGGAAGTTTTTTGGAGCCTCCCAAACTGGTCAGTTCGACTACAAACAGACATGCCACCACCTTTCCACCAAGTTTTTCCACTACTTCACACCCTGCTGCCATTGTTCCGCCAGTAGCCAATAAATCATCTACCATGACCACTTTTTGCCCAGGTTGAACGGCATGCTTCTGCACTTCAAGCGAGTCATCACCATACTCGAGAGAATACGAAGCAGATATCACTTCTCCAGGCAGCTTACCTTTCTTACGTATAGGGTAAAAAGAAGCACCTGTTGCTTCAGCTAACTGCGGAGCAAACAAAAAACCTCTGGAATCCAGTCCCAGTACGACCTCAGCAGATATTTCATTGCTTTTCAAGTATTCAATGAAAATATCAGTCACAACACCCGAAAGACTAGGATGTTTGAAGATAGGGAAAATGTCCTTGAAAATTATTCCTTTCTTTGGAAAGTCTCGATACTCAGTGAGTCTTTTCTTTATGTCAACAAATCTTTTGTCCTCCTCCATTTGACTAGCAATTTACCAAACCTAAACCGTTCACTTACCAGTTTATGATGAAACCTGTGCAATAATAAATATAGGAGTTTAACAGATACAGTGCTTACTACCAATAATGACCCAATACGAGTGCCACACACTCTCGCTTTCTGACTTCAAAATCAATGACACAAGAACCTCGTTACTGAACAACCATCGCTAATTTGTAATGATTGGAAAACGCAAAAATTTGTTGAAATTTCTTCACCGCTGGACATCAGTTCATAAAAGATTTTTTACATAAAATTCTGAACTCAAAAATAACACAATCACTTGGATAAAGAAGTGCTTGCACTAAAAAAGCGCAAGGTTTCCGAACGAAACAGTCTTCGAATTTTTTCACCGTTTTCGAGATTTTTGTTCATCAATAGCAGAGTCACAATAAGAGCAAAGCGTACATCGGTTACCAGAGCAAAATCAGACGGCTGATATACAAAAATATAGCGTATACAAACTAAATAATTTCACTCAGACTGCCTTTCCACATACGTTGGTCAAATCCCACTGGGCAGCACATTTCAAAAGCAATCAAGGTTTAAGTGCAAAATGGGCTTTTACCAATTAATAAGAATCGTGAACAGGACCCAAAACGTTTATGAAAGAAGTTGCCACTAGCTGTAGAGGCGATCTTAAACCCAGTTGTTTCCAATATCTTACAATATACCAGGTCTATTAAGTTTCCAGAATGGTCTCGGTTTGGCGCTGCGAGCACTGGGCAGCTAGTTCAGATCGACAAGAAAATCTGCATTTCGAAACTGTTCAGAACAGCGGAGCTGCGTTGCCAATGCAGCTGAGCGCTTCCGCGGCTCTACATTCAAAAAATTGCGGGGTGTTTTTGCGTGCGCTACATCCAGTCAACAGTTATTATAAGTGAGCAGATGCGCAACCACGGGTCTAGCATATTCTCAAAACATCCCTTTTCACTTAATGTTAAACATCTTATCCTAAAACCTAGCGTTTTTGAAATCATGACGTCTGTGTTGCGCGGCTGCTACTCGCATGATACAATAACCATGCGTGCGTAGTCAATGAGTCAAGTGAACACATTGTAGTAGTCGAGAATTTTTACCTGGTGTTTCAAATCTTTCAGGCAAAACAGCAGTTTTGTCTTACTTAATTCCACTTACCACCTACCAGCCATATTCATTCTGATGCGAATTTCTTTCGCAGACCTTATTAGACTGATAGACATTAGACAGCCAATTGCTGTCACAACTTCCAGTGTCTGGATTAGAAGAAGTGGTGGCGGAGGAACAGGCTCTTTGCTGAACCAGGAAAATCCTGTTTTTCGTTAATAGTGCAAGCGAGGACGCTGCTATTGTGCATTCACTAAATCATAATAAAAGCTATTATGTTATTTATTTTGGCAAAAAGCCGGCCTTCGATTTCAAAATGATATCTGCACCTTTTAACCAAACTGTCGTGTGGTCTTCGTTTCCTATTTCAAAATCCATTTCAAGAACTGCATATTCTAGCACTGGTTGCAGATCTATCAATTATACCAATTGCGATTGTGTGACAATGGCAGTCATTGTTGCTAACGCACCGTTAAATAAGAATCATCCACAGGAGTTAGTGGCAGGATTTCACAGGATTACTACAAATTAGTTGGAATGATGCTAATGTGCTTATTTTCAGTCTTTCAACACTAGTTGAAACCTTGAAGATATTGTCAAATGACTCTTGAAATGAAAATCGGCTGATCTTGGAGTCACGAGCCAAGTCATTTTCTCGTGCAGCCGCAAATTTCAGATAAGTCGTTTTATTCTGTAATTTTAACCGGCGTATCTTCGAGTTGGGTGAAAAAAATGGCGGAAGGTTCTAATCTTACCGCGGCGTCCTGTAGTTGAGAAACCAATAGCTGCTAAAATTAGTAAAAGGCGATCGCGTTGCGTGGACCACCTGGCGATTCTTTTGACCATGCGTATGAGGCGGGAGTAGGAATGGATGTTTCTCCCCCAACTAGTTTGCTTTCAGGCAAAAATCATTTCGAACATGGAAAAATGATTGTTTATCGAAATTGCAATCTTTTTCCAAATTTTAGTATTTCAAATCTTTTGTTTTTAATGAAGTTTGTTGAACTATTTTTTAGTATTATGGGGTGAAGTTGCATTGGATGTGTGTTTTTATTACTTCGAGAAGTTTACTCGTAATTTTGTTGAAAAATTTTTTTTTCGGCAAAACGCTGTAACCACTCCAGATATTTTGGCCTCCTATGCCTATGGTTTTGAATAAAAGGTGTAGCGTTTTCTTTCTCTGCAGAGGGTGCAATCCAACACCTCAGCAGTGATGCAGCAATAAGCAAGTGCGATGGGGCCGTCCGCAAGCTTGCTTAAACGGCTGTTAAAATGAGTAAACAGCGAAAAAACATGGTGCTTCACGTGGAAGTGTTCGCGGTTCAACGACCAGCTGTTTGCGAATGCAAGCTGTAGCCAAGCGATTGCTGAATTCTTATTCACAAGGCTTCCAAGTCGCACGAAATCTATTTTTTTCGTTCAAACAGTGAATTTCAAAAGCCAAAAATTTCAAATGGTAAAAAATTATGTCAGGCTGCAGTAATGCCGACTGCATTTTTTGCAAATGCAAGCACTTTAGAAATTTTAATAAGATGTACTATTTTATAATTTTATAAGCACTATTTTATAAGCATAATTTATTGGCATTGGTTTCACACAACAAATCACATCATTAGAATCCTTTTTGTCATTAGTAGCTGAGCTCCTGGGGTAGTTCAGGTTACTGGAGCATGGTGCCTCTTTAATAAAAAATATTTATAATTTCTTATTCTTGACTTGGAAAAAATGAAACAAATTAATACACTATCTTGCGTTTGGCAGCCACTACTGCAATACGCATCACGAATATTTTTCAAGCATTTCTGCTTTCAGCTCATAACCATCATTTGACACAAAATTGCCAAGGTACAGAAAAGCATGTTGCAGCAAAGTGGACACGCTATCAACTATTTTGGAAATACTTGTGGTCTTAAAATGTTACATGACCTCTTCAACACAAATGTAAATCATTTAGAATTTCTTAGAAGTGTTGCTCCTCACTACCATTTTTCAGTAAAAGCTACTATGCTTTCAAATTAATTTTCCTTTGGAGATGTACATAGATCTTTTTTGCAAGCTGCCTAAAATTTTTTTAAATCATCTCAGCTGTTTATTGAAAAATTCTTTACGTCTCCAAACCTTGACTACATTCATAACACTGGGATGTAGTTGATTTGCAGCATCTTGGAAAGTATACAAGGCCAGTTTCCAGTTGAGTTTTTTTTCAGGGCAATGCAGTATTCAACAACCACTTGTAACAACAACGGGAAAGTACGGCAAATGCAGCTTTCTTAACAGTGTGCTGTTTTATTGACATTTAACTGATTACAAATGCTTGTGCCTGCCTACACAAATGCCCACATTGGCAACTGCTAAGCAAATGCTATTGCGGATATTTTTACCAACTTCTCTTGTGTTGTTACGGTCAACCTGATAAAGGTCAATTCAGTTAGCCTACAGCTGATGACTGATATTCAACAAATTTGTGTTGAAAACGCTTACATTTAAACAGACTTTCATTCATTTTATTAAAGAAATCATTCATATAATTTTCAGCAAAAACTTCATTGCAGGATTTTGTAGTATTGCAGGGATTTGTAAAAAATGCAAACCAAGTCTTTTACATATTTTGCAGAAATCAACTTTTATCTTGGCATTTGATTCAAAACAGCTTGTATTTGATGCATGTTCATACAACATTTCCCCTTTCATTCACCCACTTTTACCTACTATCTAAAGCCAAAAATATATTGTAAATATCAAGAATAATTATTCAATTTTTTGTAAGTTTATTTTACCCAATCTATTATTTGTGATTACTCCTGTATCAAAGTTGGAGACAAAAAACGAGCATTTTAAACAAGCTGAACCAAGTGGAAGTAATGCTTTGCCAGGTTGCATTTTTCCCCAAAAAAGTGATTTTCCAAAAATGTTATTTTACCCTATTTCTCTAACCTACACTTGGTAACTACATTGCAAATGTTAATAAAGTAAAATATACAAACATGAAAATAAGATAAACAAAAACACCCACAACAATTGGACAGTACATATATAAATCAGTTATACAGACAACAACAACGGAGAGCAAGCAATTTATGATGAACAGAGAAATACACAGATATAAAAGTGAGTCATGCCCATAGGTGAGAAATGCAAGTTGGGAAGAGGAAGGCCATCCAGTATCCATGACAGTATAAGGATGTGGGCTGTGGAACTGCAATGATAAATAGCAAAAAAGATTTTTTTAAGTACATACCATGAAGAAATAATGGATTTGCAAATGGACCGTGATAATGTACCATGCATGATATATAGCCTGAAGGGGGCACAGCAAACCCAGAAAATGGAAAGACAAGGCTGGTAATCATATCAGTCAGTCACAGATTTTAGATTACAGCAGGTTACAAAACATTTAAGAACAATAGGGTGGTGGGTACATGAAACACAGATAATAATTATTGAATGAGTTAAGTGTGTACGTCTGAAAATTAAAACAAATTATTCATGTTGCCACAATATGCATCTATTGGTAACACATCTAACTAATGGCATTGGAAAATTGCCTGTAACTCAGCCTTAAAGAATTATGGGCAGTGTTGCCAGATGGTTGTCACCTAAACCTGCTAAATCGCGTCACGAAAAACTGCTAGATCCTGCTAAAAACCATGTCACAAATTTTCAGCTAAAACCTGCCTGAAATAGTTAAATTCTGCTTAAAACACTGCTATTTTTCAAGGTGTTTAAAATAAACTTGTAAGGCTATGTATCAATTTTTGGTCTTGCACTCACTATCAATTGACCAGACATTAGGCCAACGACTTCCTGGCGTAACTGAACCACCTGGAAAAATGATGTGTTGTGAGATAAAACTACATTCTGCCAATGTAGTCTTTTGAACCCAATGCGCTCACTAAGCACAGAAGCAAATCATTCAGGTTTCAACAAGCCAATTAGTTACTTGTTAGTATCAGTGGTGTAATTGACGGGGGGAAAGGGGGCAAGACGCCCCCCCCTGGCAAGTTAAATGTAAGATATAGTCCTCCTTTAGTTGACATTTTGATATTTAGTATTGTTTAGGTTGTTGCGTTTTTGAGTTTTTCGAGGTGTTTTTGCTTTTTTAGCTAGCATAGACAACCACGACATCCAGATTTACTACCTTGTCTTAACATTTTTCTGAGTATTGGCCCCTGTAGGTGACCAGGTGGCCCCTTTCAGCTAAGCTTTCCTCCTGGCTCAAACCTCTAGTTACGCCACTGGTTAGTATGATGCAATTTATCTGCTTGAAGCAGCTTCGCGGCGTCATAATAGAAACTCCAGTGGTAATAGCAATGGTACTATATTTATGCATCCAAATGATTAAAGGCAGCTACTTGAGCCTGGTTATCCTTGTGTTGCCTAATAAGAAGGTAAGGAATTTTTTGATGAAGGTGTAAAAGTTTCCATCTCTAAAAATTATTGGAACAAATATTTGCCCAGGAATTTGTTACCTGCTTAACCTGCCGAACAGTTTTTAAAATACTGCTAGAAATGAGGTTATTGCTAGATCAGTGGTTCCCAAACTGGGGGTGAATTACCCTTCAGGGATAATATGCAATTCTTTGGGGGTAATGTGGAATAAAAACAACAATGTTGTTCTATATTATGAGCGATCACTGCGAAATATTGAGGGTAATTGAGACAATCGCTACCTTGATTTGGGTAATGGCTCGAACAGGTTTGGGAACCACTGTGCTAGACTGATAATTTTACAGCTGAAAGTGAGAAAAACCTGCTAGATCTAGCAGCAAAACAGCTAAAATGGCAACACTGATTATGGGGCTAGGAATTAGACTGAAGTCAAATGGCCATGAGTTGATGGAGTTATACATCACTGTTTGTAGCAAGGGCAAACTCAAACTGTAGCAAGGGCACCCCTTGTGCAAATCTAAGCACTGTACTGTTGTAATGTTTACCACTTCACTTATTTCATGACAGAGAGGCATAAGGCACTTTTCAACTGTCCTATTCTTTATTGAAGCTTGGTGCATACTAGGGTGCATCAGGCTTCCGTGCTTTCTACTTTCAAGCCTACCTTTTGCTACAAGCGAGGATAGCTCAGAAAATAACTCCTGCAAAGTTTTGTGTTGATGGGACCAAATTTGACTCCCCAACTAGAAGTGAGCGGACTCTGACTTTTATAGTCCAGATCCAATCCAGGTTTTGCAAATTTTCAATCCAGTTCCGATCCGGACCTAGTAATACTGTACCACTACCAACATGACACAAGCCCAAGCAATCAAATTCCTGTTAGTTTGACCCTGCGTAAATATCTAAGTCAAGCTAACAACGTTTTTTCACAAACACAAAATTCAATCCTAAATATTGTCAAGCGAGTTTTCTGACCTATTGTTGTTTGTCAGTTATTTTGCTTCTCAGATAAAAAGAATAAAGTTTGGCCATTACTTTTTTCATTTGACGTCACATGAAAGAAGCTCCCGTACAACCAGTCAAAGTGCAAGTTTGCACTTGCAGATGAAATACCCAGTGTTCTTTGTCGCGCATTACGTAATGATTATCTGCGCGCACCTATGTAATGATGTGTGTTGTGTAAATTAAAACTTTTTGGTGAGACGTCAGATAGCCATATAACAAGCTATAGTACGGGAATAACTGAAGTATAACCACTGAAAAATGTTGGACTTAGTCTTAAGTCTTAGATCTCAATATCATTTTTCCATCCCTAACTCGACACACTTATTTAAACACCAAACCCTAAGCTCAAATCATCAGTTTTCTCAGCGTATTTGATATGTACGCTACTGTAAAATATCACTCTGTGCACATTGCACAGCGCACATGGCATGAAGTCAGCAGAGGTGGCCGGAGTCACTTTTTCAGACTCCATCTCCGCTCCTGTTCCAAAATTTTTAAATCCGGGTCCGGTGTCAAGCGAAATTTCTGACCTGTTATTGTTTTTCAGTCATTTTGTTTCTCAGAATAAAGAAATAAAGTCTGGCAATTACTTTTTTGATGTGTGTTGTGTAAATCAAAACATTTTGGCTAGATGTCAGGAACCCACAACAAGCTATAGCACGAGAATAACTTTAACCATTGAAAATTTTCGGACTTTGGCGTTGACCTCAATTGTTTTTCTTTTTCTTACCCTAAACCAAACCCTAATCCGACACACTTACCTAAACACGAACTCCTAAGCCCTAATAATCAGTTTTATCAGCATATTTCGCATGTAGAATATTACTCTGTGCATGCGTACATTGTGTGAAGTCAGAAATTTCGCTTGACACCGGCTATTCTTCAAAGTTGAGAATCCGGCTCCTATTCAGACTCCGGCTACAACCATCGATCCAAACGAAATTTACCCATGTTTTTACGTTAAAAATGACCGCACAGACTCCTGCTACTGCCGAAATGGAAAAGTGACTCCGGATCCGGCCCGTTTTTTTACAAATTTTTGACTCCGGTCCGAAAGAAAAACGCAGAATCCTGCTGGAGTCGATTCCGGTAATCCGGATCCGGTCCCACCTCTGAAAGTCAGAAATTTCGCTTCAAAGCAGAGGTGGGACCGGATCCGGTTTACCGGAGTCGACTCCGGTATTCCGACTCCGGTAATCCGGATCCTTGGCCAACTCTGACCTCTGGCCAGGGTTGCCAGATGTGTTTTGTAAAAATACCAGCATTTTTGTCAACAGTGACAAAAATCTTATCATCGAAAAAATAATAGAAATAAGGCGTAGGCCAAGTTGTAGTTATTAGTGAAGACTGCGCATTCAAACACAGCCTATCCATTAGAGATGGCACGGGCCAGCACTTCTGCAGCCCGGCTCGCCCGGAGGTAACAAGAAACCGCCCGGCCCGGACTGTTTATGCTAAACCACAAATTATTTTCTGGCCCGGACCGGCCCGTAATATAATCTAACCTCGAAAGTCAAGTAACAAGGCAGTGGCTACAGAATCATCGATGGATCTTTAAATTTGAAACCTTATTCAACCATCTCCTCTAACGAGACAGATACGCACAAGGAGAATGCACTAGGCTTTGTAGAAACATAGTAAACACAAAAGGTAAATCTAACCCTAATCGTAGCCCTAACCTAATGCTAAGCTAACCCTAACCTAACCCAAAGCTAATACTGACCTAACCCTAACCTAAAGCTAACACTAAGGTAACGCTAAACTAACGCGCTAAAACTAACGCTAACCTAACACTAACCTAACGCTAACCCCTAAACCAAACCCCTAAAGGAGAAGTTTGGAAAGTTTTAAAAAAAGTAAAGAAAAATTGGTTCCACGAATTGAAACGTGCAAGCATTCATTCACGAAAATGTTAGGCACCAAGTCAAGAGGTGAAACCTCAACCATTGGCACGGCGAACCCATCCGTTAGGCTACCAGATCAATGCCAGTTGAATGACAAAGTGACCGCTTCATTCGAACCGCGTCATGCGAGGCAGTATGGTCGAATAAGTTTTGAAATAGGAAGAACCATGGGTGGTTCCGTAGCTACTTCCAAGTAACAACACTTAAGTTTTCAGTTCATTGTCCATTGGACACTAAAACCATGTAGTCATAAGACAGTGGCTATACGTAGGCCATGGGATCTTCACTTTTGTAAACTTATTCGTCCACCGACTGTAATGTGTCATACGGCAAGTGGGCAGTGTGCACTAGGCTGCACTACAATTGCTAGTAGTAACGTACTAAACCCTAAATCTAAACCTAAACCCTAACCTAAACTTAGCCTCTAATCCTAAACTAGGGGTTCCCAAATTGGGATACATGTACCCTTAGTGCTACCTTTCCTATCTGAAGGGGTGCATTTAAGGTTAGCAATTGAAGGGAAAATATGTTTACACATAGGCTATGTCGTTTCGAAATATTTATACATTCATCTGTGAATATTATTTTCAAAATCATGCTTGTTGGTAAATATATTTTTGTTATTTTCCTCAAACCTTTTTGTCATAAAAAAGATGAGGGGTACATGCTCATCTATTGAAACGCTGAAGGGGTAGCCTACATGGCCAGAGAAAGTTTGGGAACGCCTGTCTTAAACCTGAACCTGGGCAACACTGACAGACTATAAATGAAAGTGTTTGTTGCTTTGATTGATTCTTAACATGGTTCACTGATTTGTATGGAAACAAGTGAAACGGATAATGAGTAGAACGGTGAAAGAGAAAGAACAGCAGCAAACAATTTCATTGTCAGATTTTGAAACTTTGCAAAAAACAAGAATTTCGCCTTGTTGGCAAGCAGACCGCAGCGGCCCGTTACGGCCCTGAATGACGTCACCGCTAAGAAAGTTGTTAGCGGACCGTTTCAAAACCTTTACCGGGCAGCCCGAAGACTGGACTGCTAGCGGCCCGTGCCATCTCAACTATCCATATCTTTGCCATTGGCGATAGAAACAATGATTGAGGTACAAATTTTATCCAAGAGCTTAATTTTTGTACATTAATCATGTTCACGATGAAAACTGCTTTGCATGAAAAGAAATTTAAGAAAACATTGAATCAACGAAAATTTCCAAGACCAGGGCTGTGGAGTCGGAAGTCCCGTCATCCGACTCCGACTCCGACTCCTGGAAATTTCGATTATCCGACTCCGACCCCGGACCGACTCCGACCTTCAGCTGTATTAGTTACTTAAAGTGATAATTCTTTTCAGATGAATTCATAAACCTACTTGCACTTTCCAGGAATACGGAAATTTGTTTTAAAGCGATGTAAATGCACGTTCATCTCTCACTTTTGCAAAACACGTTCAAGCAGAAGTTAGTCTTTTAATTTTACAGAAAAAAGAACTCATCTAAAAAAAACACAATTAAAATTATTAGAGAAGGCTGATAAATAATCGATTTTAAAGCAGATACCTTACAAACGATATCAGTAAACAAGTAAAATTGAAAAATG
>Ga0210059_1000320_pt1 | contig 57132 bp, 33 predicted proteins | sample Ectturendosymbi2_FD_188042 | JGI IMG/M metagenome (GOLD analysis project Ga0210059, IMG submission 188042) | Ecteinascidia turbinata endosymbiont from Florida, USA - Sample 2 (SPAdes) (version 2) | ecosystem: Host-associated > Tunicates > Ascidians > Unclassified | place: Key West, Florida... | reverse complement strand
TGCCCGCCCTGGGAAGCATTTGATCAGTTACGCTGTTGTATTTGTTTCAGAGTTTCATTGCTCGCTTGTTCAGCTCCATGATTGAGCGGTGTCCTTAGTGAATTAAAGCCTGGCTTTCTGCAGATAGCGTTTATTAGAATTCGCAGGCGAGTGCACGACATTCCTTTTAACTTTCAACCTTTCAAAAATTTCAGCCAAATAAGCAAGACCTTTTCAACCAAATCCTGTCACTAATGTAAGACAACAGCTCGTTTGCTTTCAGTTCTGAGAATAACTTTATTTCATCTTTCATCACAAAAACACAGTTTAGAATGTTTCCTTTTGATAGCCAGCGTACAGACTTGTTGAATAGAAAAACGCGTGTGTCGAAATCATGTCTTCGTAGAATTCTTTAAACAGGCTTTCTTTCTTCAAAACATGCCAGTGTTAAGGCTTCCAGATTTGATGTAATTGATCATTTTTATCGTGGGCTGCGGCACATTTTACAGAGGAGTAACAATCATATTTTTACTGCAACCTTGCAGAATCGAAAAACTTTTTACTTCGCGCGAACATCTGCACTTGTTGTAGTTCGCAGTTCTTCACAAAACAGGAGCTCTTCTTTAATGTCTCCTGAATGAATATACCTCACGAAAACAAGCAACTGAGCACATGAAGTAAAATCTGTTGACTGATTCACGTGAAAAAAGCATTCCAGTAGGAGATGCTTTTATTTCATTTATCACCTGGTCTTTCACATCTTCCGAAATTCTGAAATGTGCCTCTGAACAGTGTCACAGGAAGAGATATTCCTTTCATGTTTGCCTCACTACTTCTCCAAGAAGTTGTTTTACTGTATTCAACAAACAGGGTTTCACAAGCGTTTTTCCAATCGTGCGAGTTTTTTGCTTGGCAATTTCAAGTGCGATTTCATATGATGCCTGTCTTATTGGGGAAACGTCCAGCAAGATAGTCTGTCGTTTCAAACTCGCTTCATGGCGTCGGAAGAATTCTATAACTTTTTGTGGGGTGATAGGGATGCTTTGCCTCTAAATACCGTATTAATTTCGAAGGTTTCACAGACTTTTTAGCACTGAGAGCCTTTATATCACTGCACGACGCTTCTTCCTGAATGTTGACTGCAACTTCACAACAGTAAACTGTTGGTAGGCTATCTTAGTCAACAACTGGTTTAAAACTAGAATAAATTCTTTGTGACATGTTGGAAGGCTTTGGCTCTAAATGGTGTATGAATTTTGAAGGTTTCACAAACCCAGCATCAGCACCGAGAACAACGTACCACAAAACATATATGGCTTCACTGTATTTTTTCCAACTATGGAAGAAAAAACAAATTTCAAATACTATTCAAAATACTTGTGCTTCCTGTCCATGGCAACAGCACACATGAAAGTATCATAATACTTTGAAGGTAGAATATGTTTCTACCTGAATGCTGGTTGCAACTTCACACAAGCTGAGGAGCCACAAAAGCTGAGGCCGCAAAATGCCAAAAATATCATGACCTCCAAACCAATTACCACTTTCAACCAGTGGCAATTGAGACCACTGGTGTGTATGGCAAATCCACTGCCCCTCTTTTGAGCTGTCTTACGAAGAAACCTGTTGATGTATCTGGTGATCCCAGGGAGCGCCAGTGGCTCCACCAGCGTCTGTCCCTGGCTGTGGCCAGGGGAAATGCTGCCAGCATATTGGTCTGTGTGCAAGTTTGATCTAATTTTACCTGTTCTTTTTCTAGCTGCTTTTAACGTACTGACCACCATCACCGCCTACCACCTGCCGCTGTATCAGCGTGTAGCTATTGCCTTACGCATCCTCGTTCTTTCTGTAAGATTCATTGTCCCCTCAGCTGTTCAGTGGTACCTTGCGCATTGGTTAAATATCTTGTCAATCGCATGGTTTATGATGAGAGTACAGGGTGGTGTCGTGTTCAACATTGCTTGAAACCTCTGAGGCCACAAACTTAAAAAAACGAACTAAATTTCGTTCATCAAATATTTCAACAAGTTTACCTGTTTTCAAGCAACTAGTCTAGTCTTCACAAAGGTGACAGTCAAATAAGTAAGCATTTTTCAAGAAAAGTGGAGACAATTCGCTTATTCAAGTTATTGATTTGACTTTGTCACCTTTGTGAACATTACTATGGTTGCCTTTGATCTAGTTTTGTCTCCCTGGACAGAATATTTGCCATGTGGCCAAATTGAACAAGTAAAAAACATGTACGCAGATGACTTCATGGGTATGTTAATAAACTTACCATTACAAGGAGCTATACCTTGGAAATTATTTTAAATTTTGGTGACAGGAGTTGGCGGTGGGCTGAAACCTGAATTTTGCATCTTGCTGAGGCAGCTGAGGTGAACACACTTGCCCAAGGAGCACTAGCCTAGGGCAATACACTCAGTGGTCGTGGATTGAACACCCCACCTTCTGATTAAAAGGCACGCATGATATCACTGAGCTATGGCCGTCCACACTTCCTTGGAAGTAAGATCGATGTCGTATTAATAAAAGTGGCTTGTGTGCGACCTGTTGATGCTACTAGCCTACTAAGTACAGTGCACCAAACTTTTGGCAGATTACTTTTCTCTGCATTGCATCAGTCCACATTGCTCACATAGGTTTATGCACTTTTTCCTATTAGAGACAAACAAATTGAAATATGGATTAAGATTTAAACCCAGCCATATTTTACTTTTTCATCAATTTGGATTGTATTTTATGATATCTGTTCTGATTTGATTTCTTTTTATGTTTAATTGATTTGGATTAGATGCAACAGTTTTGTTGTTAGCTTTTTCACAACCATCAGATCACACTCTAGTGTCAAGCGAAATTTTTGTCTTCATGACATGTGTGTAAGCTCAGAGTAATATTCTCTACAAATCAAATATGCCAAGCAGTATTGCCACTGGGGTCAGTCTCGTTAACATCAGATTGTTACCCTCGTCAACATCAGATTTTCACGTTGCATTTTCATATGACAAACAAAGCACAATCAGAATCAACCTCGTTCAATCGGAAATAGAGCAAGATATTCTCATAAAATGGAGAAGTCAGTCCAGCGCAACTTAAAATGTAATCCAATTCCCAAGGTATCGAAGTGAGCTGTTTCAATCTGGAGGGAAAACTAAACACACATGAGAGTGAAATGTGATGAAAGAAACTTATAAATTATGAATCTAACTTCTTTTCATCCTAAACTGAGAGAAAAAAAGGAAAACAAAAACAACATTCCAGTCAACATCAGATTTGTGCCCAAAACATCAGACATCAGAAATTTCTCTCAAAACATCAGAAGTGGCAACGCTGCCGGTGAGAAAACTGATTATTAGCAGAGGTGGGACCGGATCCGGATTACCGGAGTCATAGGCGAATCCAGGATTTTTTTATGGGGGGCTCAAAGACGAGTTCATCCGGCTGTGTACTGACTGCATATAAGTTAAGACACAACTGTTCATACACGGTTAATAACCATACACATTTTGGCTAAATTGCATTCTCACCATTACCCAGGCTGACTGGGACGTTTCCGGAGCAGAAGCAGCCTTCAAAACAATTCCGAAATTGTGCTCAAACTAATCTAACCTTAAAAAAGTAACTTGTTGAATGTCGGAAAAGTTCTATTATTCGCAAAACAAACACAGGTCCACGCCAAAAAAACGCGTGGGGCAGGCATAGAAGTGACACAAAAAACTACACGAAGAAACCTGAATTGCCGCCAACAACCTTAGTTGGCAGTCTGTGCAAAATCCATGCCGTATTGTGTTCGAAAATTGCAGATGCTTATGGAATAGAAGTTCATGACGTTTGCATATGAAAATTTGTTTATTTTCGGAACATTTTCCGATTTTTATTGCATAACACCAGAGACGTAACGAGTGTGGCAAGGAGAATATTCCCCGGACGCCGAATCACTGCGAGGGCCAAAACTCGCAACAATGCCATAAGCACTTTTTCAAAACAGTACATTTACTTCCCAAAGACCTCAGGTTCGAATATGGGGGCGCCAAACTTTTTTCTTGTCCCAGGCGCCATCTAACCTCATTACGCCCCTACATCTAACCTCGTTACGTACAAATTTCCTGCCCATCAGTGGCAAACTATCAATCACAAAAAATTTGAAACAAAATGCTGTTGATTATCGAAATCATTTGACCATCGAAAATAACTTGAAGGTCGAAAAAAGGTATATTATTTCGAAAACAAGCACAACTTTCCCTCCCCCCCATAAAACGCTTGGGGTATGCGTAGAGACAAACATACCAAAAAACTCGAAAGCACTTATGCACTTTGCCAGGAAGTTGTTTATTGCATCACAAGGGCGTTGAAAATGATTAGACAATATTTTTCCACGTCACAGCGGGAAACGTGAAGTTTGCACTAGGTCTAAGTCAATGACAAAATTGTCATCCATTCAGTTTTTGTACGAAACGCGACTATATCGCGGAAACAAAATTTTAGAAATGCTGTGCAGTAGGTTGAAAAAAATTATTAAAGACAGCAGAATACTGGTCGCTAGAAAAGCATCTTATTTCGTGCTGAGCTGAACTTTTGTCCAAAAATTGTTGCTGGCAGGCAGGGGTGTATTGCTAAAATTAGAGGTGTGGGAACCAGGCTGGTAACCAGCTTGGGACACCAGCGGGGGAGAGTTCTCTGAGAGGGGACCAAATTTTTTTAAACTATGCCCAATATTTCTCCAGAGGGGGGGCGAAAATTTTGTATGGGCAGACTTAGCCTCCCCTGGTTAAGGGCCTGGTGGGAACGCCGTTCCCACACCAAACATAAAGGAAAACTGATTCGTCTACGAGGATTTCCGCACTGGGTCTTCCTGTTTCACTTTGGTGCTACGGTGCTATGCACGAGATAGCTTGTCATTTATTCATTTATGCTGCTCCAGGAGCTACGCGTAAAAATTGAAATTAAAAATATAAATCTTCAAGTAACGTTACGAGTGCAAAAATGTGTGGGAACGCCGTTCCCACCCCACTACACCTCTGCTGACAGGTCTGATGCTAACCAACAGTCATCTTTAGCACAGCCTGCAGCTAATCTAGCATACTTCATTTTAAGCCTACCTCACATGTAGGCTACGTTTTACGGTAAGGTTTGCTGTTTTCGAAGTTACGCTGTGATTGAGCGCTCTAACCTAGCCTGTAGTTAACTCCATTGTAAGTTCGTTTTGGCGTAATTTTAATGCCTTCGCTTACTACAGTAATAACATGAGCTGAACTCATTCATAAAAGCTTGTAGGAAAAAATAGCACGATCTACAGCTTATTCAAATTTTGTCCACAGTTTACTCCGTCCCGTCGCCACGAGGGGCCGTTGGTGAGCTTAGCCCCTCCCAAACAAAGCTGCAAGCCCAACTTGAAACATGAAACAATATAAATCGGTGGAGTTTGTCAATTTTTAGAATGTCACGCCACCCCGTAAAAACGCAAAACCCCCTATTGAAACTTTCTAGCGACGATTCTGAGTCTGCTGCTTATCCATCTTTCGTACACAAGAAGCCCAATCTGACCTAAATGAAACAAGAGTTTAATCAAAGGCACAAAATGACTAGATATTCTAAAAATTTGGAGGTACCCTGGCCCACTGGTCCTCCTGGCTACACGTATGTACGCGGGGTATATATAACCAGGGTTTTAAGGTGTTTTAGGGATCAGATTCAGGTCCCTAGAATTGAAAATCGGGTCCCTAGAATCAGCGAAAATTATCATCGGGTCCCTAGAATCAGAGAAAATCGGGTCTCTAGGATTAGAGAAATCGGGTCCCTACATGTCCATAACGGGTACCTAACATGTTCCTTCAAAAAAAACTGATACAACGTATATGTAATGTAACAAATACTTTCTGTAAACACTTACCTATTCATATAACATTGCGACCATATTTTTTATATAAATCTTGTTTGTTAAAAGTTTCATTTATAGTGAAATAAACACACTCGGACTGCCCAAATTCAGCAAAATAAGCTTTGCATTTAATATTTTCGTCCCTATCCCTGTGTAAGAAATGGTTTATTTCAAGGCTATGCAAAAAAAATCACCCCAATGGACGTTTCTGTGTCAGGAACCATCGATCAAAAAACGTATCTGAATAATTCAGTAGGGGCTTCAGCCCCCTTAGCCCCCCGTGGATCCGCCTATGGGATCAACTCCGGCAGGATTCTGCGTTTTTCTTTCGGACCTGGTGTGAAGCGAAATTTCCTACTGGCGAAATTTCTGATTCCACACCATGTACGCATGCACAGAGTAATATTAGGCCTATACATACCAAATACGCTGATAAAACTGATTATTAGGACTTAGGAATTCGTGTTTTGGTGTGTCAGGTTAGGGTTTGGCTTTAGGTAAGAAAAAAAAAATAATTGAGATCAACGAATAAGTCCGAATATTTTTAATGTTTAAAGTTGTTTCCGTGCTATAGCTTGTTGTGGGTTCCTGACATCTAGCCAAAATGTTTTAATTTGCACAACACACATCAAAAAAGTAATTTCCAGACTTTATTTCTTTATTCTGAGAAGCAAAATAACTGAAAAGCAACAACAGGTCAGAAATTTCGCAGAGGCCAGAAATTTCGCTTGACACCGGATCCGAACCCGGAGTCAAAAATATGGGAAAAACTGGACCCGGACCCGGAGTCACTTTTCCATTTCGGCGTTAGTAGGAGTCTGTGCGGTCATTTCTTAGGTGAAAACATGGACAACTTACTGTTTGATCGATGATTGTTGCGGAGTCTGAACAGGAGTCGGATTTTCAAATTTGAAGAATAGCCGGAGACGGATCCGGAGCCAGATTCAAAAATTTTCGAAGAGGAGCGGAATCGGAGTTTGAAAAGGTGACTCCGGCCACCTCTTGATTATTAGGGCTTTGGGTATATTGTTTAGGTAACAGAGGTGGGCATAGACAGGATCAGAATTGGATATCCTGCAGGATACTTGCGATTTTTTTGGATCAGGATTGCATTTGGATACTTATTTTTGAAAAAAATTGAGTCAGGACAGGATCAGGACAATTGTTTGATTTATACAACGAAATTTTTCTGATAGTGATTCGAGATGTCACAATTGATGGTGCTCTTGTTTTTTCTGCTTTGATTTTTATATTTAAAAAAAATCAAAATGAATTTGTCAGTATGTGCTGCACTCATCACTTTCGATGATAATTCGTGTTACTTCATTGTAAATATTTTCCGGCGAGGTGGAAGTAGTAAGCTGCTCTTGTTGCTGGTATGCTGCTTTGTTTTGTTATGCTGAGTGGCATATATGTGTGTGTTGTGTAGGTTAATAGGCTATAGTCTACTTCATGGGTGGCCAACTTGTCTTCGACTGGGATCGACTAGAAAATTTCTTGATAACTCGCGATCGACCAGTTCGTAATACAGTCACAAATACAAAAATGCCAAAGTTGAGTATCATATGTGCAAATGCAGTGTACCATCGCCTTAGTAAGTGATGCACATCCACAGGAAGAAGGCAAAGTGTCTGTTATACCTAAATGAAATCATGATGATTGCCACGCAATGATAGAAAAACGTATCACAATAGCTTCGCGACATCTGCCGAGCTAGCCTATGGTCAGCCTTCACAAGAGGCACCAAAGAATATACGTGACCAACCAACTGATGGATCATTTTTATGTACTTTCTGGAATATTGATTGAAAAATGTTCGTTTTAGGCAGTTTGTCAATTCAATGCAAAATCAGGTTAATTCGACCAAATGACACTCAGCGATCAACCTGTTGGCCACCCCTGGTCTATTTCAATGTTTAAGCTGCATTTCTTTTTGGTTAGAATTTTAAACATTCTGCCTCAAATTTTCATAAATTTTATGCAGTCAAACTTTGCCAAAAGACAGTTTGAGTTTGTAGTTTTTGTAAGCTACATAGCTTTGCTGAGTTTTATACTGTGATCTACTCTCAGTGTTACAAAATATATTTTCTTTGTTTTATCAATTGATTGAATGCTGGAGCTCTTTTGCAATTAGCTGATGCTGGTGGAATTGGTCATATGACAAGGACTATATCCTTGGATTAGTGGATCTTCTTTGCCATATAACCAAAAACCCTGACCCAAATTATAAACATGTGTCTGGTTTTTAAAACTTACTAAAAAAAGTGCTGTAGCTTACATCAAAAATTTTCCCATAAAAAGAGTCGTTTCTATCAGCCCAGCCTAAACAACAATGCTGAGAGCACAAACAACGACTGCTCGCACAGCACAAATTCCCTTTGGACCAGGTTCATCGTACTCCCTTTGGACCAGGTTCATGTTACTGCTAGTGCCATGAACTCAATGTTATAAGTGGACAAAGCCAGATACACTGTAGTTCAAATGGAAAAATAACCACAGCAGAGCTATACCTCTGGCAGCAAAATATACACTAATTTTCTGTTTTTGCAATTGAAAGTGCACAACATTTGATGTTATTCTTATGGATAGGGTCACAAAATGACAGGTTTTTTTTTGTTTGGAAGTGGCTGTAGGTCCGCTGGCAGCGACACAGAATAAAAACGCTGAGTTTGTCATATTAGCAGCCCTGTCATGGTAGTTAGGTAGACGTGTCTTATTGTGTGAATGGTTTTTGTGCTGACCCTTACCATAATCGGGCACCATTTGTTTTGGTTGTAGTGGTTGCACTTTTCATGGTACCGGTTTTTATTTACTTTTTTCAAAAGGTTACAAACTTTTGAAGTCAGATGTGTGGTTTAGGTTTAATAAGTGTTAGGTTTACATTTACTAAGTTTCTACCAAGTGTAGTCCAGCCTACTGCACACTTGTCATGGATTAGTGTCATGTTACAGGAGATGGATGCATAAGTTTTCAAAATGAAGGTCTACTGGTGGACGTATAAACACTGCCTGTTTGTTTTGTATTTAACCAGTGTCGCATCCGGTTACGGATGGATATCGGATACTAAATTTCAGAAATATTCGTATAAGGATTGGATATGGATATTTAAAAAAATTATCGGATATGGATCAGGAGTTAAAAAATAAATATCCGCTCACCTCTGTTAGGTAAGTGTGTCGGGTTAGGGTTTGGGTTAGGCTTAACAAAATAAATATAATTGGGGTCTCAGACTAAGGCCAATATTTTTAAGTTGTTATAGTTTTTCCTGTACTGTAGATTGTTATGGGTATCTGACACCTAACCAAAAACTTCTAATTTACACAACACACATCAAAAAAGTAGTCACCAAACTTTATTCCTTCACTCTGAGAAGAAAAATATCTTTCAAAAAATAATAGGTCAGAAGTTTCGAAATTTCTGACTTCGCGCCTTGTGCGCATGCACACAGTAGCATTTTACATATAAAACACGCTGAGAAAACTGATGATGAGGATTTATCGTTTGGTGTTTGGGTAAGTGTGTTGGGTTAAGTTTGGATTAGAGTTAGGAAAAAAATAATAATTGAGGTCCAAGAATAAGTCCAATATTTTCAGTGGTTATAGTTATTCCCGTCCTGAAGGTGTCATGGGTATCTGATATTTTACCAAAAAGTTTTAATTTATACATCACACGTCAAAAAAGTAAACGCCAAACTTTATTCCTTTACTCTGAGAAACAAAATAACCTACAAACAATATTAGGTCAGAAATTTCGCAGAGGTCAGAAATTTCGCTTGACACCGGGTCCAGCTCCAGCTTAAATCGTAGTTTACTGTCGGAGTCCACTACGGCACTCCTGTTCCATGATCACCAGAGATGAGCACTGGACTGGATGCAGACCAGAGATGATCGCTTTCCGGTTTGCCGGTTGGATATCCGGCAGAATAGAGAGTTTGCAACCTGTTAGAGTTGTGTTTTCTCGAACTTTCCTTGTGCACGTTTGGCGCAAATGCCGTGGCGCTGATTGTTTCTGCCGGCAAATGATTTATTCCACGCCGCGTGTTGATTTGTTTTGCGCGCTCTGTACCTCGCGGTCGGTCGCTAAATACTGTCGCCTTTGCTGGTAACTCATTCTATTCGATACGCGCTCTGCAGCTCTACATTACTGTACTCAAGCCGTAAGCAGAACTGTCTGCCTTGTTTGCCGTTATCTTCACCGAATAAAGTACAGTGCATTTTGTACAAGGTGCTCTGAGTTTTGAAACTCTGTCAGGGAAAAACACAACACAGCCGGATAAAGATATCCAAAAACTGCTTTCAAACGGGAACTGGATACGGATCCAGATATCCGAAACGCTTTTATCTTTATTTCGAGGATTCAGACTTTTGGAAAAAGTTGCACATTGCACAATCATTCATTTATTATCTTCAGAAGCATCTTTTCAGCCATCTGCGCCATGACTCCGAGTCTGTCTGTGGTGTAATCTCTGAACCGTAGAGTTATGCCAAGTTTGTCAACATGAATCTGTTCCTGGTGTTGCAAGATCTTAGATAGGGCTCTCTTTCAGTTTACATTAAAAGGACGTTGTTTGCTGCGTACCTGGACTAAGGCTAGCTGTTGTAGGCTTACCGTGATCAGTGGTCTAGACTTAGACTAGCTGGAGCATTAGCTCTTTTAATGTGTTCTGAAGTCTACACCAGGTCTTGCAGTCTTCACGCCTATTCTACGTGATTCTGCATTGACTGGTTGTTGGGTGATAGCCTACCAGGCCAGGTAGCTTTTTTAAACATGATATGCAAGATTGGTGATTTGTGACATTGACTTGTTAGACTGAATTTTTAATCAGTCAAGTCAATATAAATGACAAATTTTAAGCCAGTGTATTGTTTTGAATGCTATTTTGGGTTCAGAATAGCATTGCTATGTAGTTAGGTTTGGTTAAAGTGCAACAATAGGTAGAATTAATAAATAAAACTTGAATGTGAACTCGTGGATGGTGTTAAAATCTAACCATTGTTGCCAAAACAATGGCCAATGAAAAACTTGGTGTGGCAACAGAACCGTCACCAGAAAGTCTTCAATAGGGGAGCTTTACAGTACATATGTGCATTGGGGCTTGGCATTCTGAAATTTGAACAAACATCACTGTTTTATAGTGCTTCATATTTCAATTTGGGAGGGGGGATTGGACCTTTGTTTCGGAGGGGCTAAGCCTACCAAAGGCCCCCCGTGGTGACTGGATTGTGTGGCAAAACTTCAGCTTGCTTTTTAATGCAGTTGACTAGGAAAAGTACTTCGGTTATGCAATATGTCAAGCTTGCAAGAGAAGATATGTCAAACTTTCTGTTTACAAGCATGGCAGGGACCAAAGTGATACAACGCATTCAAGTGTCTACTCTGCTTCGAGGCAAAATCTGTGCTGGGACTATTTTGCCTTCATTTGAACACAATTGGTTGAAGTAGTCATATAACAAGCATGATACGCAGAGACAATTGGTTGGGATTTAGGAGTTTATGATTAGTGTTTAGGGTCAGGGTTTATGGTCAAGTCTTAGGTTTAGGGGTTCAATGTTTAGTGTTAGGGTTTAGCCTACAGTTCACTTAATGCAAACAAGAAGGTGCTAACTGCTTGCCATCCCTGAAACCATAACAGCCTTCATCCATGCATGGGACTGAGCTTTTACAGATGTCACGGTCAACTAAGCAGGACATGCATTCCAAACTTGTTGTGTGACTACTTCAACCAATCGTGTTTAGCTAAAGGCAAAATATCTCCAGCAGTTATTTTGCCTCATGAGGCGAAATAGACACAGCACAAAAATATATGTTGTGCATCGCAATACACTTTCGGATAGTTTTCAGATACGGATAGTATGATTTCAACCAAAACAGGATTCAGATCGGATACGGATATCATTTTTCAAAAACAGGATAGGATCGGATAGAGAAAATCCACTATCCGATCATCTCCGATGCAGACTACTACAGTATAGCAAATGTTGTTGAATTTGGATTGAATCCGGCCTTTATATCAATTTAAAATTTGCATCGCGGACTGGATTTGGACTGAGTTAATGGGGAAGAAATGCCACTTTTAGTTGTGAAAAGGCTGCATTTTTCAAATTTTTAGGAGTTCATTTGGACTTGGAATTTACATTTAAAAAAACTTTTGGACTGCTGTTGGACTTGGACTGTGTTTTAAAAAATCATCTGAACAGCAAAATATGACAGTCCGCTGATTTCTGATGATCATCTCTGATCAGTGGGGTACAAGAGCCCAGTGTAGGAGCGGACTCCGGTCGGAATCTTGTTGAATTTCAAAAGTAGGAGTGGACCAGAGTTGATTTTTTCACAAAAAGCTGGAGTTGAGCCGGAGTCATTTTTTAAACATTCTTTGAATAGTAGCTTATAGCGTTCAATTTGAAGTTTAAGCAGGAATTGGAGTGCAAAACTTACAAATGTTTTGGAGTTAGAGCGGAGTCGATGTATATTCAGCGTATATATTCAGTTGAAAATTTTTGACCCCGTGCACCACTGCCTCTGATATCTGTTAGTGGCGATGCTGGCTCTTCTGAAGTGGGGAATACCCAAATGCACAAGTCGATGCTTTGTGATAGCAAATAGCAATGGGGAGTGATTTTAATTTTTTTGCGTTAGACTCATGGTCCATATCACAAGGGTATTCGAATAACACAAAAAGGGTTATTCATACTGTAATTGATTAGCACAGACGGATGCCATTTTATGCCAAACACTGAAACAACACACCAGCTCAGCTACGTTAACTGACTGAGTAAGTACAGATCTGAGATCAGTGTTGCCACTCTGTTATGAAGGAAAACCCCAGAATTTTACTTACCTTGAAAAAAAAACAGAAAATAATAAAAACCCCAGACATACAAAATGTTTAAAAAAAGTCAAAATCAAACTTGAAATGTCTGCTACAGATACTAACTACTAGTACATAAAAAACTAGCTAAGGTAACATGCGTTATTTGCATCGAATTTTTAACAAGTTCAAGACCATTTTTGAACATATACTCAATACTGACAATTTTCAAGTAGGCTAGCAGCAAATCAAATGTTTGCAGTAACATAAAAAGTTAGTTAGATCTTTTCTGAAAATATTTAGCCTAATGTTTTATTTACCTTCATTTATTAAATGCACAAATGGAAACATGTACATGATATATTTAAGGTCTTACAATTTTCTTTTCACCCTAGCCATTGCAATATTTGACTACTAATTTTACACTAAAAATTTTACATCCATGCCTATTGCAATGCGCCTGTAAAATAATGAACAGACTATCAACAACAGCATCTTCAAACCAAAAAAAAGCATTCCAAAATCATGCACAAGCACGAAGCAGCCTTTGAGATACCAGCAATAGATTAAAGTGCTGACCTATGCCTAGTGAGTGCTTAATCTGTAAAACATTAGATTTCAAATGATTTTGCTAAAGCTTATTTTACTGAAATATATGGCTGCTGACTTTGCACATTTACGCCTATATAACTATTGTATTCTTGAATAGAAAATACACTAATATAACATATATTTCAAAAATTTGACCAGAGTCAACAAACCCCAGATCCTCAGACAAAACAGAAAAACCTCAGGTCTAGTGAAAAAAAAAATAGCAGTGGCAACACTGGTGGTACAGATATGCATTTTGAGCATACAGTGTAAATAAACTGATGTCAGTCAGTGCAAATATCGTCAACGGATGTGATGACGTTATAGGAATGGAAAAATACCTCACTGTACATCAGATAAAGGTAAAAATACAATAGAAAGAGTATTTGTCATTGGAATATAATAGAATTTTCCCCGAACATGTAATGCTAAAAAGTTACAGTGTTTTAAGTTTTTTATTTTCACAACTGTTAAAACCTAAATTTCAGTTCCACTGGAGCTTGTGTTCAAGAATGGAGTAATCTTGTTGCGAGATCAACAGTGGCTGAACTTACACATGTTAGTAATGTACTAAACCCTAAATGAGGGATGAGCAACCTGTGGCTTGCATGAACATTTTTTATAGCCCGCATAAGAATTTTAATTTTGCAAGTTAGAGTACAAAATCGCATTTAAAACGAAGCTCCATGATAAGCAGGTATTTCAGTAATAAGTCAAGAAAAGTCATGCTCGAAGATAAAGGTTGAATTTTAGGATAAAATTGAGATGGCGACCTACCACTGATAATGAACAATTCATGCGGCCTGTGATAGTAAATACAGTAGGTTCCCCACCCTTGCCCTAGACCTAAACCCAAAACTTAAACCATAAATGTATCCTAAAAGGTTTCAAAACTTTTTGAAAAGTAAATAAAAATTGGTCTCAACAATACTGTAACACCTACTAAACTGTAACCCCTAGTTAGTTTTAAAACTTTTTGATGTAGTTGAGGCGTTAAACCATCCATCTTATTACAAAAAATAGAAATTGCCGCAATAACTCCACTGTAGGTCAGATATGTAGTCATAAACATGTGTGCAGAAAACTGGCCTAATATTTTTAGAATGATCAGTAGTGATCTGTTCGCAATGCACCAAAACATACTACAGGGTACATAATTAATGACAAAAACCATCCATTAGTTAATGGCATCCTTCATACTATGTTTTGATCTATGGAATTTTGTGCAAAATTTTTGTTTACACTTTTACCAAAAAAATACCTACTAGCACCAAGATTGCATGTCGGAGTTTAGTCATGCCTGGGTGGGGAGCCCATAGATTTAGTTCTGAAATTATTGAAAATCGTGAGGTGTTTCAAGATTTCAGTCATGGGGCTGTTGCCCATGTGATCTTCTTGATAAAGTGTAGGTTGGTAAATGAGTGACTGTTTATCTATTTGCCTACGACACTCTACTGTAATGAGAGAGGCTGTTATAGCAGTGTCATCTGCAAGATGTACTTTAGCCTAAGGTCAATATGGAAAATGCTTTAATTTGTAATTTATTATTTAAAATCTATAATCATATGTTTTAAGAAACTAAGTGATGCATCATGCATTGGTTGTTGAGTTCATTCACTTGATTTTTGTATCTTATGAATTTTTAAAAAAATCTATCATCGTATGTATTCTTATGAAAATCTATATTAATCATATGAATTTTTCACTTAAATTAGGTTGTATTTGATTTTGGATTCTGTAGCAAACGCACAAAATTTTTTAAAGAACTTTTGCATCATGCCTTAGCACCCATATGTTTAGATCATTGTTAACACTTGTGAAAAAAATGCAATGTTTATACAACTTGCATTTCCATAACTTGTCCTATAAGGCAAAAAGTGTGTGACTGATGAGAAATTAAGACAATTTTGTCTACAAATAGAGGTGATGATAAAAAAAGAGTCATCGCTTATCTGTGCAGCCTCTGGACCATTCAGACAGCTTTTTGTCTTCACTTTGTTTTTAATAAACTCCTGATATCTAAATACAATAGGTTATTTATAATGCACCACCTTGAACCATTAAGCCCATAAGACACACACTGCATCTTTCATGCTGAAAACAATGATTATACCTGATTTGTCTTGTATGGTTGCCTTATCTTTTTCAGACCGAAAAATGCTCATGCCATGCACAATATCTTGTTACAATTATGGTTTTTACTTAGGAATAGATGTATACAAGTCAGGAAAACATGGTAGTTGTTTACAAGACATCATGCATGACACAATCAATTTTAGCAATGACAAGATGACACGTGACAAATTTGGTGTAGTTGTCGTTCAGTGTAAAAGTGGTTGCATGTGGACTAGGAGGCAAATGGTGGTTAATTAATAAACATCTCTGGAATTCTTATCTTTGGAGTTTCCTAAAAGAAAGTAAAATAAAGACAAAAGTGGTGTTTAAATGGTTTGGTACTTTCCGTGAAACATTGAGGACCTTTGAATTCGTCAATTCTGGTCATCACTTCACACTTTTGACCTCATAGGACAAGTTTGGAAATGCTACTACAATTTCTTTCCAAGTGTGACGACAACCTGGATTCATGGGTATGGGAGCATGATGCAAATGTTTTTAAAACAATCTCTTGAGTGCTTGCTGCCGAGTCCAATACTGGGTGCACAAAACAGTAATTTTCGTCACATGTTAATATGTGTAAGCTCATTTTCCAGTAGTTGATTGTGTCTAACTTATTTTTAAGTTCCATGAATCTACTTTATACCCTATTTGATTTAGACTCGAAATCTTTGCATATTCAACATTTTTTATTCTGAATGCTTCTTTGCTTCTTAAACTTGTAATATAATTAATCCACCAAGATGTTCTTTGCAATTTTGTTTTATTATAAGCTAGCTTCGTTTCTTACATAAAAAAATTTGCTATGTGATGTGACAATGCAGAGCAGTGTTTCCATGAATGCAGTCATTTTTTTTGCACACAAGACAAACTAGCTGTGAAAAAACTCATCATTGATGCATATAGACTGAGCATGACTAACATTCAGATTAAATTTCCACACATCATATCTTGCAGTAGATTATTAACATTCACAACCACATTCTGTATTGCTTAAATCAAAAATGCTTTAATTTTTAGTGCACAGTAAAAGGTCTACAATATACTTCATACAGTGTGAGCTTTCTGAAGCTCACTTTAGGTATTTATTATATGTAAGATTTGTTCTGTTTTATTAAATGTAATAACACATTTTCATGCATATGAGATGGAGCTTTACCTTCTTTACAAAAACAATAATCATGAGATTTATTGTTTAGCACCCATAAAAATTTTTTCAAGTTGAATAGTAGTATTTTATTCTGAAAATAAAGGTTAGGTGTATGTTATGTTTAACAACTTCACAATTGACTATTTTGCGTAAATTACAGCTACCCTTATGATCTTAATTTGGTCCGTTGCACTTTACTTTATAAACGATGCATTGCATGTGATATTTCTTAACACATTTGGAGCCGGTGTACGAGTACATCATACTTTGAAACCATGCGTAAGTCGCTCATTTTGCACCACTTTGTAACTGCATAACTCACCAGTCGATTATGCTAAAGAGCTATCCAAACCCTCAAAAGACTTAGCGAGTCTTATAGTTTGCAAATTAAAAAAACATTTTTGGTTTTGGGTTTTTTGTGAGTGACGTCATAAGTGGGGTAGGTTTTTGGCCACTTTGGCTCAGGTTACCTGGGCCCAATCACTACACGCAAGTATTTTGCTCAAGTTTTTATTAGAAACTAGGCGAAAATCCAAGTCTTTTGAGCCCATGATCGGCTTTCTAGCGTTTCTGGTTCAAGAGTAAGGTAGAATTAACAATTTTATGTTTTTTTGGCTATTACTTTTGAACCAGAAACGTTAGAGAGCAAATCAAAGACTCAAGTCAAGGGGCTTGGATTTTAGCCTAGTTTCCAATACAAATTTGAGCAAAATATTTCCATCTAGTAGTTAAACCTAGGGCCAAGTATCATTAACGAAAATGGCCAAAACCTACCCCAAGAAGTCGTCACTCACAGAAAACCCAAAACCAAAGATTTTTTTCATTGCAGACTTGAAGCACATCTTTTGAGGGTTTGAACATTTCTCTATCGCAATCGGTTGAGGAGTTATGGAGTTGTAAACTGATTGCCTTTTATGTGGCTCACGCAGGTCTTAAAGATAAAACCAGGCCAGTAGAGATGGCATGGGCGCTAACAATCCAGTCTTTGGGCCGTTCGCTGCTGCGCTCTGCTCGCCAATGAGGCGAAATTTTTGTTTTTTGCAAAGTTTCAAAATCTGCCAATGAAATTGTTTGCTGCTGTTCTTTCTCTTTCACCATTCTGCTCATATTCCATTTCACTTGTTGCAAATCAGTGAACCATGTTAAGAATCAAAGCAATGAACACTTTCATTTATAGTCTGTTGCTGTTGCTCAGGTTGAGGTTTAGGACAGGTGTTCCCAAACTTTCTCTGGCCATGTACCCCTTCAGCATTTCGATAGAAAGCATGTACCCCTAAAAGTTCTTATGACAAAAAGGTTGAGGAAAATAACAAAAAGATATTTATTTCATATAAGCATGATTTTGAAAATAATATTCATAGATGAATATATAAATACTTTGAAATAACATAGCCTATATGTAAACATATTTTTCCCTTCAATTGCTAACGTTAAATGTACCTCTTCAGATAGGAAAGGTAGCCCTAACGGTACATGTATTGCAGTTTGGGAACCCCTAGATTAGGATTAGAGGCTAAGTTTAGGATTAGATTTAGGGTTTAGGTTTAGTATGTTACTACTAGCAATTGTAGTGCAAACTAGCGCACACTTGTCGTGTGTTACACATTACAGTCGGCGGATGAATAAGTTTTCAAAAGTGAACATCCCATCGCCTACGTATAGCTACTGCCTTAAGACTACATGGTTTCAGTGTCCAAAGGACAATGAACTGAAAACTTGAGTGTTGCTACTTGGAAGAGACTATGGAACCACCCACGGATCTTCCTATTTCAAACTTATTCGACCATACCGCATCGCATGACGCAGTTCGAATAAAGCAGTCACTTTGTCACTCAACTGGCATTGATCTAGTAACCTTAGAAAGGATACTTTCCAAGTTTGCCATGCCAATGGTTGAGGGTTCACCTCTTGACTTGGCGCTTTATGTTTTCGTAAGTGAATGCTTGCACGTTTCAATTCATGCGACTAGTTTTTCTTTACTTTTTTCAAAACTTTCCGAACTTTTCCTTTAGGGGTTAGCGTGTTAGCTTAGGGTTACCTTAGTGTTAGCTTAGCATTAGGTTAGGGTTAGGTCAGTGTTAGCTTAGGGTTAGGTTAGTGTTAGCTTAGGGTTAGGTCAGCATTAGGTTAGGGTTAGCTTAGCATTAGGTTAGGGCTACGGTTAGGGTTAAGGTTTATCTTTTGTGTTTACTATGTTTCTACAAAGCCTACTGCATTCTTCTCATGCGTTACTGTCGCGTTACCGGAGATGGTTGAATAAGGTTTCAAATTTGAAGATCCATAGATGGTTCTGTAGCCACTGCCTTGTTACTTGGCTTTTGAGGTTACGTTATATTATGGGCCGGTCCAGGCCAAAGAATAATTTGTGTTTCTGCATAAACAGGCTGTGTGGTTTCTTGTTGCCTCCGGGCTGGCCGGGCTGCACAAGTGCTAGCCTATGCCATCTCTACAGGCTGGAGCTGAAGGTGTCAAGAACAAAAAATAACTTATTGTCTTTGATATTTTTGTGTGAACATTGCAGATGATACCTTTATGTAATGTTGGTAATTTGATGCTGCATGCAAGACTTCTTGCTGTAGTGCGTTCACAAAATACTCTGAATGTTTCTGTTCGTGTGAAAAGTTTTTACGTCACTACACCAATCTACTATGTTAACTCTGTGCCTCACATTGGTCACCTGTATACAACCACTCTAGCAGACGTTTCATGCAGATGGCATAACTTTCGCAATGGAGCTACAACAGCCAGGTTGTTAACAGGCACTGATGAGCATGGACTAAAAGTTATGCAAGCTGCACAAATGAAAAAAACTGGTACTATGCAATATTGTGATCAAGTTTCAAAAAAGTAAGTCTACTTTGAATAACATGTTACATTCCAATGATAATTATCGTTCATTATAATGAACAATGTGTGTTAGTTGTGGATTGTTGGAATGGCTTTCTAGGTTATGTCTACAGTGCAGTTGTGCTGAAAAAGTTAAAGACCACTCATGATTTTTCACGGTAGTTGTATTTTGACTCATCATAATTTGTTTGTATTCTGTCATTTCTATTTCATCTTAAACTGTCAAACACATAGCACACCAAAAGGTTTCAAAAATGTAAAAAAATTTGTTTTTTAAAATATTTTGTATGACTTCCTCTCTTTTTTATCACTGCTGCCATTCTGCAAGGCATACTATTTGCTATTTACAAGGTTGCATCAGTATCTGAGGTAATATTTTAAGTCAACAACAATTTTTATTGTTTTCCTCACTAATTCTATCCGGGTAGGATGCTGATCTACCACTTTGTTTTTCATCACTTGCCATAAATATAAATCGGGTTGAAATGTAGGCTGTTTCTTAACTATTCCAGGACATTGATATTTTTTCTCCTGTAAAAAGTTTTTAATTAGTTTTGATCACTGACACGGAGCGCTATAATACTTGAAAACATTGCAATCATGCAACACCATGGGAATATCTAATTTTTCCTTGAGAAAATCTAGATATTTGGTGCCATTCATTGTGGTACCTGGCTAGAGCAAATACAGACTAGCTCCCCCATTTGCAGACATTACTCCACAGACCATGATGCTTGGGGAATGTTTCATCGTCTGAACTGAGTAACAATCTTCATATGTGGCATCAACTGGTCTTCTAACAAGATGCTAAAGTGAGATGTAAACTGTTTAACAGTTGACTCAATTGAGAATAATACCTTCCTCCACTTTTCAGCGGTTCACTTGAGGTGAGCCTTTGCAAAGGTATATCTCTTAGCTTTCAAGGAAGATGTAAGCCTAGATAAACTGACAGGTTTACAGGCTCTGAGCCCAAATTCATCACTCACTTGATGTTTTATGGTAGATGTACTGACATCTGTACTTGTGAGCAACAAAGCTGTTGTGGGTGAGCACACTACCTTCTTCTTTATCATGTGATGATCTTTGGCTGGTAACCTTGGGCCTACCAGCCCTGTGCAGGTCCTGAAAATTACCATACTTTTTAAATCTGATGACTGCCTGATGCAGTCTTGCTTAACTTCAGTTTTTCAGATATCTGCCTTTGTGAGCATTATCTTCCTGCAAAGTAACAATTATTAACCTCTCCATAACTAATATCCCTCTTTTTTGTCCATATTTTTAGCAGCTAAACTTCATTTCAAATATTTTTGTTTCCAAGAGAAGCAGATTGTCTAAAGCTCATTCTTAAAAGTTTTGATAAAGGCATCCATTATCTAACAATGTTCTTCCAACATAAAAAGCAATGTAACGAAACAAACGGACAATTTTCCAAACTTGTTATAAAAATCCAATTTTTGGGCAGGTGGTCTTAAACTTTTGAGTGTGACTGTATATGTTTTAAGTGCCATTATTATTACTGTGCAGTTTTAAACTTATTCTTAATATATTGGCGAGTAAAGCTTGCCTGATAAAGACTTTTTAGTGCCAATACTGACATTTTGAACTTCACTACCAACTGATATTTTTGCCACATTCAAACCACACATAAGACTTTGCAGTGCATATTAAACTTACTCAAACTTAATTGGGATTAGTTGAGAACTCAAGAAATGCACGAAAATCTTTGCATTTTTCCAAATTAATGATTTAATAACCAAATTTTACAGTTTCCTATAATTCAGGAAGCACAGTTTATATGCATAGTCTCCTGGTAATTAATATCTTTAGTCGTCATGAAAAATGCAGTGCTGAAAACTTGTTCACTTTGTGACAAATTTGGAGGTGCTAATAGTGCAGATATATATTGGCAGTATTTTTCCAATATGATATGTCAGCATCAATATTATATCAGCTGATCGATGAACATCATCATGATGATGTATTAACAAGCCCTAATTGTATGTTAATTATTATCCAGGTAGCACTGAAGTGCAAAACAAAAAAATTCTTTCATTGTATGTAAATCTTGTGCTGTGTTTTGTTTTTGCAGTTTATTCGAGAAAGTTGGCCACTTGGCCACAATTTGAAAGTTTTTTTCCATGGTGTTAACCTTCAATGATGTTTTTTTTTCTAAAAGGGAAGATTAAAAATCCTGCCGTCATAAACTAAGGCATTCTCCTGGGTTTAACTAAGCCTTTGCTTGATCCTAAACCATATCTTGACTGCAATATATCTAACCTCTTGGTGTTAGGTCAAAAATAAGTAAATGCATATATAAAAATAAATGTATCATGAAACTAATCTCACAAAGAAACTGCCATTTTAGTGCTTTCTTTTGTGATCTTCAATGTTTGTATTTATTACACTGTGAATTAGCTTGCAGCATTTTATTTTAATCATACTTGACTATTATGCAGTACTATAGACACATGATTCATCATTTTTGCCAGCGATCATGGGCATCACTGGGGGGTTGCAAAGGCCTCACCTTGGATTTTGAAGTTTGATGTTTCTCTATCAACTTGTTGGTAGAAAAATGTTTTCCTATTAGTTTTGAGTTGGTGAAATTTATTTAACTCACTGTTTACCCTCGCACAGAAAAATCTTTTTGGCCACCCTTTGGAAAAATCCACTATTTCCCCACCCTTTGCAAAAATCCTTCTGACAACCATGACAGTTGTTTGTAGGACAAACATCAGCCTGAACTTCTTGTTATAAAAATGTCACTAACAGTTTATGCAGTATGTAAAAGCTTTTGCTGCATGTTTTTCTAACATGATAAATAATTTTTATTTTGTAAGCAGTTTATCCCCGCTGGTTTTATTGGTATGAACTGTTGATCATGATTTTTGTTAAATTGTTATATACCTTTAATATCAACATTTTCCCTGTATGCCTCCATTTGTTCGTTACACCATGCTCAAATGGTTGTATTTTCTCTAACAGTTTTTGATTGCAGGTTTACTGAACTATTAGTCCAGTATGCAAAACAAACAAACTAGTAGTATATATTTTTTTGTCTCAACCCAGCTTTTAAATTATGCTTGTAGGGTACCAAACACAAACACGTATTGCTATTTTGTGCAAACTGGTGTTGGTGCTTGAAATCATTATTGTGCTTCATTCAAAAGTGAATTAAGTAAATCCATTTGCTTCCAACAGTACTTTCTAAAATAGCAGTAGGCTTGCACTTTGACAGAAATGCTCTATAACACTTCGGAATCATCAATGTTGCAAAATTTTGTCTTTTAACTATTGCATCACTTATTTTTTTGTGTGACTGCTTCCTGAGTAATACTTTTTAATGATGGTGTGTTTTGCCTATGAGCAACATCTTCTGTTGGTCACTGTTCCTAGCTTTTGATATTTTGCGAATCCTGTGATCTGCTTTACAAGAATCTTGCAAAAATGGAGTTGTTAATTTTTTCTTTTACTTTATCATTGCAAAGTTCTAATGACTTTTGATCATTATATTTGACTTATATGTGGTCAGTAAGTAAAATTTAATTTAGGTTCTTTTTGCAATTTTTCCTGATACTTTCGTTGCTATTATTTGTCCCAAGCCCATTTTCCAATAAAGCATGTGCACAAACTTAGTGCTTGTTTACTGAGTAAGTCAACCAAATTGTTCAAAACAACAGCTGTTTAACTTCAGTAACCTCGTGCAACATTTGAGTATGCAGTAGTTCAATATAACACAGAGACTTTTAGTTTGTGACAGCTGCCATACTCCATAAATTTTCTGACACGAAACTTCATATTTGACCCAGAAATTGTTTGCATGCCACCTAGAAAGAACCTGTGTACCACAGTTGTGAATTTTAATGCTCTCCATAAATGTTCATTGCATGCAAGGCTGCAATTAGACCACAGAAAGATTTTGCGTGGAAGATTTTATAGTCTTACAAATACTGCTCATGTAGGATGATAGCAACAGCTTAGTTGGGCATGAGTGGTCATAGCCAATGTGGTGCAGTGCATATGGTTTGTTTTTGCATTACTTCAATTGTTTTTTTCATTCTGGATTTTTTAGGGTTAAACAAAACAAATGTATATAATAATTGCAGTCTGCCTTTATCTTGTGCATTTTCAGGTTCAAAGATATGTGTGATCTTTTTGAAATAAGCATGTTTGACTTCATTCGAACCACTGAGCAAAGACATTTAGCAGCAGTTCAAGCCTTCTGGAATGCTATTGCAGCTAAAGGATTCATATACAAAGGTATGCTTTGCTGATGCATTGTAGCTGTTGTATTCTGAAAATTATCCATAGCTTGAATTTGATTTTGAAAAACGCATTGGCATTTTCAAGGAAATCTGGAAAATGTGACTGAGTACCATTCACTTTGAAACTTTTAGAAAGTTTCTTGGCAATCCCTTGGTTTATGAAAGTGCACTTCCAATCTGATTTAGGCGTAGACAGTGACCCAAATTTGTAAGGCTGTTGAAGGTTTATTATGCTGGGATTATTTTTCAGAGCAACACAACCTTTTTTATCATTGCTGCAAACAGCATATCCTTTGTGTTGCATAGTGAATGTTTGTGCATCCATTATACTCCATTCTTTTTATGCAGGTATGCTGAAGTGTGTATCAGAACAGTAAAGTAGTGAGCTAATATACTGCACCACCTGGTTTAAGCTTTATCAGTACTAAAACCTTGCCAGTTTGACTTTCTGTGTTTTGTGGAAGTTTATCAAAGGCAATAGTGCATCCAACATTCATGGCAATCTACCTAAGAGAGTTAAAAACTACTGCAGTGTGTTTGAAACATACAAATTTTAAATTCAACAAACAGTTTAAAAATCAGTTAAATGGAGTCGTAATGTGTTCACCCATAACACCAATTACTGTGTTTCCATGTCCGCATTTTGGGCCAAGCTTCCACATATGGAAGTGACGCAAGTTCTGCATGCGGCCACCAAACCAGAATTTGGGCCATCAAAAGTAGGTGGACTTGACAAGTTTTACTTAGCCCAAAAAGCTTGGTCTTCGTGTCTTTGAGCATGAGTAGCGAAAAATAGGCCTACAAGCTAAGTGTAATGTTTAGTCCTGACTGTGAACTGTTAGTAGTACAGTATTGTAAGGTTGTGTAGAGTTTAATAATAATATAGTAACCATTGCAGCTCATGCTCTTCAGCTAGTAACTAAATTTGACTTTTTTAATATAGCTTGTTACTAAGCGATACATTTTAGTGCACTAAGTAGCAAACACTGTTGACTATCCCAAATTTGGGGAAAAACAGAAGAACAAAGTGTTGACTCTTCTGCTGTAGACTGAATTGTGTAGAATTGCCTCAAGAATAGTTAAGGGGCACTTCTACATCACCTCACACAATTTTGGGTTCATAGCTATAGGTTTTGCAACATCATTTTTAGGCTGTAGCATGAGAAATGTTCTGCAACTAACCTGTTTCACATTCAGTACCTGTGGGATCTTTTGCCAAAGATGTTTTGCACTGCATAAGCCAGTGCTACTCTATGCAACACCAGTGATCTTCTTGCTAGGCAGCAACAGAAAACTACCAACCAAATTAGGAAATAGGTTCTCACTCTACGGCGCAGCAAATGTTTGATTGCTCACTTTGAAAGAAACACCAAGAATGCATAGCACAGATCGCTATTGTTGTGATTGTACACAGGCCTGTAGCTATTGGGGCCAGACCCCCCAAATTTTTTGTCTTCCCCCCCAATTTTTTTGCGCCTAGGAAAAATTTGTTTTAAACGTATAATAAAAACAAAAATCTTGCTCCCCTAAAAATGTCTTTTGCCCCCACAAACCTTAAAACTTGACTACACGCCTGATTGTACAGTGTAATCACAAAATCAATGTACTTCGTTGTAGCGCGAGCATATGTTACTTAATCAACAATCTTTCGTGCACGCTTAGTGGCAATCGTTAAACCAGGGGTCTCAAACTCAAAATGCTCCTGTGGCCAAATAAAGACTTATAAGTAATCCGAGGGCCGCATTTTGACGCTGACGGAACAATGGCAGTACCTGAACCATACTAGAAAAAATGTTACGCCTTATTTCCTGCGAAAAGTATCGTGAGTTACAGACAAATCATTTCTAGCCGTTTCTACGCTAATTTAAAAGGAGCTTCTTCACTCGCTGACCGAGCACTTTTAAACGCTGGTGATTAAACTAAATAACTCAACATTAATCATTTGAAAATTCCCAAAAAAGCATCGCGGGCCGCGCTTTTGAGGCCCCTGCGTTAAACAGTACATAAGCTATCACTACGGCTATCCTGTTCATTCTACAATTGGTGTACTGTCCAAGGTGTACTGTCTTTCGGTGTACTGTCCAAGAAAGTATCGGTATACCCGTGCTACTGTTATGGTTATTTGCCTCACTGCCTTGCTCGAATTTATGCTGTATTAGCGAAGAATATAACAATGGCGATAGGCGTGGGATCCCGTTGAACGAGTTGACGCAGTCCGAATCTCAACAAAACAAGCAAAGATGGAAATGGAGAAATTATTCGACCTCATGCGCAGCCAACTGGAATTGCAGGATCGCCGTCACCAGGAACAGATGTGCGCACTAACTGCATTGCTGGAGAAATCGTCAGCTGGAGGCACCGCAACCACAGGAGTCAACTCCACTGTTGCGCCAAACTTCAGTGCTTTCGATTCCACGACGGACCTTTAAAAAGATTACTTGTCCAGGTTTTCAGCGTTTCTGAAAGCTCACGGTGTACCCGATACCAGAAAACCGTTTTTCTGACGAACCAAACGGCTCCAGTATACAAGCTTTTGGCAAACTTATCAGCTCAATGCTATCCCCACAGAGCAAGTAACTGATTTGACGATGGAAGAAATCGGAACTTTCATGGCGGACTAGTTCGACCCGTACCGTTTTGTGGTGCGTGAACAATTCAAGTTCTGGAGCGAAATGGAACGCGGACCCGGGTAGACAGTTCAACAGAGCACATATCCGTCAAAGACGCAAGCACCTGCGATTTTTCATCTACTGCTGATCCATTAGACGAGCCTCTTCAGACACATTTTATTTGTTCAGTCAGTAACCAAGCTGTCTTAAAGGCTTTCTTCAAAATCAGGAGTGGCGAACTGTCGTTTGCTCGGGTGAGCCAGATTGCCATGGAAACCGAAGACGTCGCCCGAGCGGCGAAGGAAACCGTATTCGGAACAAAGTCGGAGTTATTCTACAAGGTTTGTATATCCCGCAAGTTCCCAAGCAAACCTTCTGCATCTGAAGACCCGAGAGGGACGATACGCCGCTCTGTTATCGATGTGGTAAAAAAGGTCACCTTGCCTGGGAATGTAAAAACGCCGCAGGCAAAGTCCCGAAACTAGAAGTTCCAATTCATATCAACGGCAAAACTTGCACACTTGAACTGGACACAGCGACAGGTCGGAGTTTCCTGTCCGCATCCATGTGGGAGCAGTTGGAAAGGCCAAAGCTTCAACAGTTAAACTTCACCTGCGAGTCAGCGTCGTCCCACTTATGCCTGTTCAAGGATGTTTTACTGCAAAAACGTTGTTTCCGAAATCCGAAAACAACTCTGACGTCACCTTCATGCTTGCAACTATACCCGGTCTCAACCTTCTTGGTTGTAGTGCGATGAAGCAGATGGGGATTTCACTGGACCGCATGCTCTCTCCCGAAAGAGATGGACACTCTATCCAGTGCGTGCGCTTACTGTGGATCAGAACGTTTCATTGCAGAGGTCATGCGAAAAACTTTGTGGAAGTTTTTCAGAGGTGGGGTGTCTTAAGGACGTCGAATGGGAAATGAAATTTAAACCAGATGCAAAAGCCTACATTCTGCAAACCGGGAACAGTACCGATCGCCTTACAAGAGGATCTCAGTCGCGCTTATGACGCCGGAATTGCAAATGGATTTTGGACGCCGGTTACCTTCAATGCATGGGGAACTCCTGTGGTACCTGCACGCAAAACCTTGCTATTCGGCGAATCCAAGGCTGGGATCAGAGTTTGTGGTGATTACTCTTTTTCGGTCAAGTCAACTGGAGACTCATCGCCACCCATTACCACTCCCAGAAGAATTAATGCGTAACTTAGGAGGCGGACACTGGCTTACGAAAACTGATCTTACTGACGCGCACAACCAATCAAGCTTTGCCCGCAAAGTCGTTATCGTGCCGGTTTGCCCAAACAAACCTGTAATATTTGGGCCGCGTTCTCTCTCGAAACGGAATTGAGAAAGGCAGTAAGGTTAATGATGTCTTACAGATGCCTCCGCCACACGACGTCTCTTCTCTTCGTTCTTTCCTTGGCTCAATACAGCTTTATGAAAAGTTCCTACCCCAAATTTCTCAACTGTGGCCGAACTATTGTGTAGACTCACTCGAAAAGAATTTTCGTGGAATTGGGGAAGTAAAGCAAAGCAGACAAAGCTTTTCAGAGATTGAAAACACTTTTATCATCAGACAATGTTCTGGTTCATCACAAGATATACAGCTCGATACAATTTGAGATAATTGCATGAACTAACCAGGACCTACTGTACGTGGTAAAATGTAATTGCTGATATGCAAGAAAATCTTCTGAAACCATCAGGACGTTAATAGTATCTGTTAACGATTGCATGTACATATGACGCCACAAAGTGCGAACTCGTGTGAATATAAGCCGCCTGTGACGTCACTTCGTCTTCGCCCTCTCTTTACCTCGACGCCAGCAAGCGGCGAACATTTACTTTGTCTTAGAACGTCTGTGGCAGAGGTGGACGGAGTCATTTTTTTAACCGCATCTGCTCCTCCGCAAATCGTGGAAATATTCAAGTCCGACTCCGCCTTGACTTCGCAAAGAAATTGCAAATTCCACACCAACTTATATACATGTTGCCTGCTTAATTCATGTAAGGCAGCGTCTAAAGCACTGCAGAAGCTATTTTTCCTTTAGCTGAACACGATTGGTTTAAGTGTGGCATCTGTAATAGTTGACTGTGGCATCTGTAATAGCTCAATCTGACATGCATGGATGAGTGTTGTCATGGTTTCAGTTCTGGCAAGCTGTTTGCATCTGGACTTGTCTGCACTGCGTGAACTGCAGGCTGAACGCTAACCGTAAACCCTAACCCTCCACCCTAAACCGTTGTCTCTGCATATCATACTTGTCATATGGCACTTCAACGAGTCGTGTTTGACTAAAGGCAAAATAGCCCCAGCACAGCTTTTGCCTCATGAGGCAAAACAGACACTACCATACATATTACGTACATTATTACTTAGGCGACTTACGTTCACACAAATTCGCACTTTGTGTTGTCATGTGTACATACCATATATATATGTCGCATGTTGCTTGACAGTTCTGCTAAATGTAATTCCAATCCGCAAACTTTTTTCTGTCGTAAGATAACTCTTTGCCTTCTTGAAACAAACAGCTTCAAGTGGACTACTATAAAACTGATTTTTCATAGTTGGTTTAACTTCAGTACAGTCACTGACAGCTGGGCACCTCAGTGCTACCAGTGTACTGCGAAAAATATATCTGAATACTTTGAGGTCATACATTAATTGCAGTGCATAATCTGTATACATAACCACCACTCCCTTTATACTTCAACACACTAGATGAACATTAGATAATTCTACTGTTAAACAAAAATGCACCCTTGCAACAATGCTCAAGCCAATGATACAATTCTAAGATATAATTTAACAGTAACTTCCTGCTTTTGGTACTGCATCACTGTATAACACTGTTTATTAACACAAGTAAAACAACGTAGCATTGGCTACACTACAGAATGCTGGCAATAACCATCGCTCGCACACAAGCCACGAGCAAACAATGCAACTTGTGTTTGGGTACGATGGCAAGTTAACCACAAATAGGCGTATTGTTCAGTTGGAGCCTACAGACTGCCTGACCGAAGCCTTGAACGTTAACGGATTGCAAAATTAAATGTATGACTAAAGGGTCGTAGGCGGCTAGACGAGTACGCGCTTGATTTCGCATGTCCAAATCGTATTAGACTTTGGATAAACATAAGAAGCAAGAACAGACCTTTGGCTTGAGGAAACTCAATAATGCTGTGTCAGTAACGAGCATGTTTCAAGCAACTCCACAAAACTTCCCAAGAAAATTTTAGAGCAATAATGAATTCGAACTTTGCAAAGAAAATCACGAAAAAAAGCGATCTCCGTCTCCACCAACAAATAAGCTTCTTAGCCTCCGCAACTCCACATTTTGTCCGCCACTAGTCTGTGGTGTAGCAGCTGGTTCAGTAAAGCTTGAGGAACCTGGTAGAACGAACCCAACAACAGAAATCAACAGTACCACCCTTCATTTTCCGCCAAGTATCGTGTTAGGAAACTTTCGAGGTTTGTGTCGCCATTCCTTGAAAACCTGAGGATTGTAGTAGTGTCATTGGTTGACTAGATCTTGGTAGGATCACTGAAGTTAGTCCATCTGCTTATTTTCCCCAAAAGTAACAACCAAATGTTTTTTGCAGGTGTGTACGAAGGATGGTATTCAACATCAGATGAAACGTTCGTGCCCGAGTCGAATGTTCTGCAAGAAGTCGACAAACGAACTGGAGAAAAAATTCACTTGTGCAAAGACACGCTCAATCGCCTAGAATGGACGAAAGAAAACAATTATATGTTCCGATTGTCAGATCTAACCGATCGAGTGCGCCAGTGGATATCAGATAATCCCAAAGTGGTTTACCCTGATAAATTCCGGAAGCTTGTATTGGAATCACTAAAGGAACCTTACACTGATCTTTCCGTATCACGCGAATCTTTCAGAGTGCCGTGGGGAATATCAGTGCCTGGTGATCCTGGTCAAACGATATATGTATGGTTAGATGCGCTTGTGAACTACTTAGCCGCTGCAGGATACCCGGATACAAACTCTGCCAAGTTCCGTGACATGTGGCCTGCGGACATTCATTTTGTTGGAATGGATATCATCAAGTTCCACGCTGTTTACTGGCCTGCCTTTCTTATTGCTGCTGGATTAGAATTGCCGAAGCAGATCGTTGTCCATTCACATTGGACGTACGAGCACATGAAAATGTCGAAAAGCAAAGGAAATATCGTAGACCCGTTTGAAATGGCCGGCAAAGTTTCTGCTGAAGGGTTAAAGTATTTTCTACTGAGGCAGAGCACTTTAGATAACAACAGCAGTTACTCGGAGCTGCTATTATACAGAGCCCTCAATTCCGACCTCGCTAACGACCTAGGAAATCTGCTTAACCGTGGAGTTGCCAAGACTCTTAACCCCTCACAGAAGTACCCAGCTTTTCACAAAGATATTTTTCATCAAAAATCAAATACAGTGGCCAACGACGATTATTCGATGGTGCAAATGTACATAGAGCAAGTGCGCAATCTGCCGTCAACCGTTGACGCGCTGGTAGAGAAGTTTCGATTTTACCAGGCCATTTTCGAAATAATGGAAATGGTAAGACGAAGCAATTTCATCATACACCATTATGAACTGTGGCTGCTTGACAAAGATAACGCAGAGCAGCTTTTAGTTTTAGAAACGTTGCTGCATTGCGTTTACGAAGGTCTCAGAGTTTCAGCCATTCTCCTGCAGCCCATGATCCCCACTCTTGCGGACACAGTCTTATCAAAACTTGGTGTACCATCAACCAGCAGACGTTGGAGCGATGCTGAAGCCAGTTTCAAAGTACTGGATGGTTTGAGTGACCCACTGGTGGGCCAACCTCTAGGAACACGCAAAACGCTTCTTTTCAAAAAGCTGAAAATACCTGATCGCCTGTTACAGGAAGAGCAAAGTATACTTGCAACTTAACAGATTTCGTGTTTCTCACCTTCAGAATAATTCAAACCGGCTTGAGGTAGCTCCACTGGATGGATCTGTTCAATGACACAGTCTATCACTTCGTCACTGCGTAAATGACTCGAAACAAACGTATTGCAGTTGACTTGCACAACTTCGTTGCAACTAATGACTTTATTTGTTCTTTATACAAGTGGTGACGGCAACAATTACCACTACCGAAAAACATGGGCGTCGGAAGGATTTTTTCCAGGGGGAGCACTATAGGGGATTTTTCCAAACTTTTTCTAAGGGGGGGTCAAAAGTGGTGAAATTTGTTTTTTCCTACTCGAAACCAAAAAAACAACCTTTTTTTGCTAAAATTTTGTAAATCCAGGACCCCCTTCCGACGCCCATGCCGACAAATTTTTACGGTAAAGAATACAGACAACCTTACGTTTTCGTAAAAATATGCTGTAAACTAGCTCTATGAAATTGGAAAAGCAATATAATGCACTTAATGCAGAGACACGATTGCGAAATTTTAGATGGCATGTAACAGAAAAGTTATTCAGTGATGTAGTTTTTTCAAGTTATGTGGTTTGTATGTGAGTACATTAAATGGAAACTCTTTCGCGGAATTTTTGTTCCACTAAAAGAATAGAAATAAACATGCGTTTTTATTTCGAAAGTTTTCGAAACGGACATTGTGCATATGTTCCACTTATGCTCCTGTTTTCAGGTTAAACGAAAAAAACGAAACAAAAGATGAAATTGCAAATGGCTGAAAAATAAGTGTTTCTCCAACGCCAGAACGGGATGTGTCGCCAAATAAATAGAAAGTCATTTTGACAGGATCATACTTTTCCATTTTTCCGGTTATTTTTAATTAGGAACGTATAACGTATGCCCTGCGTGAAAGCTAAAACATAAACGTTTAATTGTGACACAAGACATACCAATGGGAAGCTTCTCAGCGTCTGTTTACTGTCCATGTAAGAAAGACTGTTTTTATTTGATTGAGCATTTCGGATGAATATTTTGGGTTTGATTTTAGCAAGAGCAGCAACCGCCGCAAATATAAAACAGGTTTGTTCCGTGAAAATAAAAAAAAAGTTAATGGACGACTTGAGTCAGTTTTTACCGATCCCAAACTAATCCAGATCGGACATTTGAGAAGTTGACGCATTAAGAAAATTTAAACTGATGTGCACAAGCACTGAAACAGTTCCACGCTGTTGTTAGATATCATCGGTAACAATCTTGCTTTGTGCTGCTGCTGGAAAAACTGGACGAAATTAACAAACAACGCATGTTTAAACACGAGTTAACTATGTCAGTGATTGGTGATTCCCAGTGGTGTAGCGCCAAAAAAAGCAGAAGAACATTTTATCAAACCGAAGAGATGATTGGCTTCAATTAACACAACTGGGAATTTTGATGTTGAGAGATTACGAAAAATATCACAAGGAGGGAAACGCCCTTCACCAGGCCCGTAACCAGCTAGGGTCACCAGACGGGATGAAGAGTTTTCTTAAGCGGGCCCAAATATTATGTCCAACACATTGTTACAGGGGGTTCGCCGCCCCCGGTTACGGGCCTGCCCTTCACCCCTTGAAAAGACGACATTTTTTCTCCCGACAAAACCACAGGTGAGTCCATGAGTTGGAGTGTAGTTCCAGCGTGAAACTCTTTTTGTGGCGTTCCTATCTTCAAAGGTGATGACAAACAAAACAATGTAAAATGACGTTTGACAGTTCAGAGCTCTTGCTTCAGGTTAAGAGTGGTGAACTGTTATTGCACACGGACCGTCAACAAAAGACAACAATGCAGATCACGCCACGTGATATTGTAGAAGTGCTAAAAGTAAAAATGTGACACCTCGATACGGTTTTAAACAATGGCAGTTCTCAGTGCTTATGAAGAAACAACTACATGCAGTAATCAAATTAGCTGCGATTTGGAGGACAGCTAAAATCGAATACAGTAAATGGAACTTTCCTAGTAAACTCCCATTGCAAGAGTCAACCTGAGTAAAATATACATGCATACGAAACCAAATTGATGCACGACCACCAGCACGAAAAGCCATCAGAACCTAATTGACATTTTGCGCAATTTAACAAACTATACCATACTTCAGTTGAATATGCAGCCTCTGCACATAAAAATCCATTCCTCGGTGTTACAGCATGCAGAAATAGGCCGCTTGCTCTATTCCAGGATTTGTTAAAGTATGATCATGAATATCAGACCGTGTTTAAATCGCAACTGAATAGCTTACGTTCAACACACTACGCCGTCAAAGACGGATAAATCAATTTAGGCCTGAATCATATAATACAAAATGTTGTTTTCATATGGTATCGACTTACTGCAGCTTGAAACTGCATTATCTTTCCTAAAAAGTGCAAAGATGTTAGAGTTCTTCACTGGTAAGATCGCTGCTGCTGATTTTTTTGGTGCGAAATGCAAACTGACTTCATGATCATCACCGTCTTCGGCTCAAAAGAGCCAAGTCGTGTAAATGAATTAACTGCAACGTTTTAATAAAGTTGCAATCAACAAGTATATACAATTAATTGAAATAATGAACATGAAAGACAAAGCGAATATCAACATTGTGAGATGTGTGTCCAATGGCATGCACAGCGCAACTAGAGCGCCTTTTTCTGTAATCCTTTACAAAAGTGGGCAAGAGTTGGTAAGGATGTCGCCGTGAGATGATATTGCTGTTTGGGGATTGACAGGGTGCAAGTCGAACCTCATTTTGCGAATGCAACCAGTGTATTGGGTTTCCGTTAACAGGCCAGCGATAGAGACGCCCTCTGAAATTAAAAAACAGCATGAACGAGTAAATAATAAATTTTGAAGCACTATAAAGCAGTTTTTGCAAAATCAACTTGTTACGGAAAGGTAAGAGCATTTATTACATGAGATCTGAAGCACATTATTTCAGAGTTATAGCGAACAAGAGTGAACGACAGCAGTTAAGAGAAAGTTTTACGACTTGAAATGTATTGACTACACGCGTGTTCGTTTATTACCAACTGTAAAACAGTACATGCCAAAGAATTCGAGCACATTAAATTCTTAGCGATGAAATAGGACATTTCAAACCAGGGGCCACCAACCTTTATGTAACTGAGAGCTACTTCATGGGTACCGATTAACGCTAAGGGCTACTACTTTGATACACACTTCTGAAGCAAAAATTTTGCTCAATTTACTTTTAGTTTTGTTATTATTAATGATGTTAATCTACGACGATACTCATCATCTTAATGTTATTTTCAGAACAGGCCCGTGGGCGACCAACGTGGTCCTTGCGGGCGACCTAGTGCCCGCGAGCACCCTGTTGGTGACCCTTGTTTCAAAAAATACGATGTAGTTTAGAATCTAAACTACATCAGATGAATGTATACGAAGGTGTACGCCATGACTTTTCCGAAAGTGTTTCTTTCAAAACTTACTGCAAGCAACAATGTTCCAACGTTGCTTTCCAAGCTCGCCCAAGTTTTAAATTAAAGTTTAATTGCAACACAGCTAAAAACATCCATTCTGCAAAAACAGTTGATGCACGCACCACAGTAGACTAAGCGAGGACGATTAATCGCAATCGGAGGCAGGGCCGACCCCAGCAGGTGCGGGGCCCAATGTAAGACCAAAGCGCAGGGCCTGTTTGACCAGTGGTTTTATGACTTCATCATGGTCAGTCAACCGTGTTACCACCTTTTTGATGAAGATGTTTTAAAAAATGGCCTATATGATCATCAAAAAAACACGGCAAATTCTTGGAGTTGACCTGTATATAGGTGATACAACAAAAGTTTCCTTTTCTAATTGGAGGGGCGTGGGCATAGCTCATGTGTCCCCTAGTTACGTCCATGTGTATGACTAATAGCATGTTGCTGTGGTGGACATTAGAGTGTAACGCCACCACTCGTAAGTTGTAAAGAAGACACAACCGAAAGTTGTAAAGAAAACTCTGCATTGGAGATCCGACCGGCGAGCGCAAATGCAAAGGTACGCAGTTCCGTCAATCAAACCGAACTGACAAGCGAATTGAACTTACAATGCAAATATTTCACTCTTGTTGAACGGCACTTTCGTTCGAAGAACGACTGACTTGGAGAAAACTGCTAAGGCAGTATGTTCTGCTACTGATTACCTTTCTCCGTTTTTCGCTTTCGCTGACCACAAGTGCAGACGCGTTTCAACGTCTGGGCGCATCATCAACTATCCGCTTCAAGACGTAATACACGAAAAAACAGACTTCACAAGAGAGCAACTCCATAAATCCGCCCGAAGTTCCCCCAAAGCTCAATTTTATTGTTATTCTTAATCCATGGTCTTGGATACCAATGCAAACTTTTCTTTATGAATTATAAATGTAATTTACAAGATTTTACAACTACACTACTGCACCACATCAGTATCACAGATGAAAAAACAACGTACCAAACGCATTATGTAATGAGCATGGATCATTGATGAATGAAGCATATAGCCGTCCAATATAATGATAAACAAGAACAGGTGTGCTGGGTGACCTTCATAATTTTTTGCCTTGCCTAGTTAAGCCGTAATGCAGCTTTAAGTGTTCTTAACTTTTATGTACCTGGGCTTTGAAGTACTGTATTGTTTTTTCTACGTACTGTATTTACACTCGCAAATAAGTAAAACACAATAAAAGTTTGATGGAGCGGCAAATGATAACAGTGGTGAGTTGAATTCAACGAGCAACCCTTCGTTAGTCTTTGCTCAGCATCAAAGATTGAACACTTGCCTGAAAGTGACAACTGAACTTTTCATGCTCAGCTGAGCGCACACTAGCATTGAGCCGGTCAGAAAACCCATCAATAGATGGATAGCGCGGAATTAACATCGGAAAATAAGCTTACAACAGAAACAAATACCCGATTTTTCCAGCTGAGCACGCCAGCCATTTTCTTTGCATCAACTCTCCATTGGATAAATTACGTTGTCAATGACAATTAAAAAGTTTTGTGTCTGCCACATCTTTGGGAACCTCATAATTCAAATATAATTTATGTGGACTTTCGGCGATTAGAAAATCTTGCTGAGCTGTTGAAAGACGTTTGGTCCAAGACGCAGGATCCTCACAATTTTCGGTAAAGCTAACATCAGGGCTGTCGTTTTTCCTCTTGGAATCTGAATCACACTGCTGGCCGAAGATAGACAATGGGTAACTTGTTCAGCAGGTTGCACAGAAAAAACAGGAAAATTGTGCAGATCTTGATCCTTCAAGGAACTTAGTGACTCACTATCTGATTTCCCGATCTTTGTACTATTCTTCTTAACGATAAATTTCGCTATTGTTCCGCTGACATGTTCTATTTCACTTTCCTTCAGTGCTTTTATCTTCCCTTTTCATTGCCACTACGGTAGGTTCTAACTATGTTACGCTTTCTTTTTTGCATCAGTTTTGATTGGCGTTTAAATATCATTCGCGATTAGTTATGATTTCAAGCTTTGTCTTAATAAGCTCCCACAAGCAGTATATTCTCACCGGGGGTAGCGTTGCTGCCTGCCCTAATCCACAGAGGCATAACAACCGTTTGATGTGGATTGCGATTTAAAAGAGTTTTGGGCTATCACAAACGAAGAAGTTTGGGGGCACAGTGAATAATAAGTCTGTAACCAATTCGTAGCCCACTATGAACTTTTCTCAAAGCGAAGGCCCCAGCTTGCAGTTGTTTTAGAACAACAACCAACAATATTCTTGGCACAACCAGCGTTGCTACTCAACAGTTATTGACCTACTGTCCAGACAGGCTGACACGGTTTAGTGTCCTGTGCGGACCAGTCCGAAAAATGAAAAATAGAACACTCGTTGCTGTTATTTCAATGGCCAATTGCTTGAGTGTTCGGACTCGAAGAGAAAGTCTACGAGTTCAACCTTTCATCTGTTATTTGTGTCTATGTTCGTTGTAACGCAGTGGTTTTTAACCAGGAGCCGGCAGTAAGTTTCCAGGGTGGTGTGAGCCCTTACACGCTCTACAGCGTGGAAAGTTTGATCAAAACATTTACGAATAAATGCACTTTTTGCAATTTATTTAATGTCAAGTGGGCTTGAAACAAAGTACAATTACTTAAGTGAGACGTGTTAGAGAACCACTGTTCCAAAACGAGAGCTGTGTTTGTTAACAAATGAGATTTATTAATCGTTTCTCCTGAATGGTTTAGCGCAAGGACTATCTGGAAAAAATGAATAGCCTACAGTTACACAAACACCATGGTGCGGGGCCCAATGCAGCTGCATCGGCTTAAGGCCGGCCCTGATTGGAGGCATTACCTGGTACTCCTCCAATGAAAAGACGGCCGTTTGTACTGCACAATCTGTTCTCCAAATCACCTTCCTCTATTGGTGTTACCAGATAGTCATCAACGATGAGTGCAATTATGTTCTTGGCTTTGTTTACTGCAACACATTGCAAAGAATCAGCAAGCACCTTTAAATGATCACTTCTTTAGCGATTGGATGGTAATGGATTTACTAAGCGCAATACAATGTATAGCCGTCTGACAACGTTCTTCGAACGTGCAAGCTTCAGCTTACAAATTTGTAAACAATATGTCGAAGTTTGTGATATTGCAGTAATTGATTGTGGGTGCTGGTTGCTCTTCGTATTCAGTTTAAGCCAGTGAGAAGCAAAATAACTCGATGCATACGAAAAAGATCTCTGAACAAGCACTCACTGTTAACAGTGTGCCACCGTCCATCGCAGAAACTTTGACCTCTTTCTGATGGATCATAACTGGTGAAAAGGGTTTCGCCATTTTGTCGCATCCGGACAGCTAACACTCCGTTGACTAAAGCAGCGTTCAAAAAATCTCCTGCAAAGATACAAAATCTGCTCCTCAATTTGTCATTCATAGCATCTGCGTATATTCATAAATAATTGCACCATCGACAATTGCACGAAAACGCTAAAACCGACATTGCTGCACGAGTATAGTTCGTGCAAACATTTTGCTGTAACGTGTTTGTTGTTGCAGACTAAGTGCGCTCAGGTCGAACTCTAGCTTATCAAGGACTCACACGAAAGACAAGAAACGGCTTTTATGTACGACGTTTACAGCTTTGTAAAAAACAACTGAAACACAAAAATGCACACGGCAGGTTTTCACAAGCATTGCACCTGAACTCCCTTCTACGGCAAAGATAAGACCATCCCTTTTCCTTGGCTTGATGTCAAACATTATTTCAACGTTGACTCCAACTTCGTACGAATTCAATCCAATCAAAAACGCGGAAGAATGTCCTGGTTCCTGGTGCGGTATATACATTCCTGAAGCAGAAAACGTTTTAATGGCAGTTTTAGGAAAGATGGCGCAGTGCTCCATCTATTAACCGAGACAAGAATTGTGTCTAACTACAAAGCCTTGATGTTCGGTAGATGTCCCTTCTCGTCCAGCAGTCCCAGTAGGGTTCCTAATAGCTTACCTGACTACAGTTGCCGCGCAACTGAACTGTGGTTCCGAACCTAGCTGCCACGAGGTCCTAGTAAGATAAACACAATGTAACAGTTGATATACAGAAGGGTCCTACAATACTGCTGTCAGTTTCCAACTTCCTAGGCAAAGGAGTCGCATGCCGCACAATATTTGGAGTTTCTCATACACAGATCATGAAACAGCTTTCCACACGTGCGCAACACTATTTAAAGCACTGACAAGCTAAGTCTAGTATGCTTCGACGGGGTTACCAGGATGTTTCCAACCCGGCTAAGAGGTTGTGTTCAGAGAAATGCGTACGTTAAAAACCTGGATGAACGTTATCTTTGATGGCTGACATACATGGAGGTGCTCTGCAATTGCTTTCAACAAGAAAACCTGTTTCGACGTTGAGTTGCGTGTTGCTGTACCTGGTTCGGTGCCGCCTTCATAACACGGTGAGACGTTAATGCGGAATCCGGAAGCCATTCCCTCGGTGTCCAATCGTTGGCTGTTAACCATCAGGTCTCTGATGCAACCGGAGAAATCATTCAAGTGTTTACGATTGATCAGGTTGGAAGCAAATCTTTTGGGAACAACCTGCGATTAAACCATGTAAAATATGAAGAATGTAGATACAACCTTCCAGCAGCCCCATTACGGTAAATTAGAATAATGATGGACGGTTCGGGTCGCTAGATTTTTACTTCATGAAAGCACCATTGCAAATTGTATAGCATTTTAACTGCTTGCACGCGAACGACCTCAATGTCCCCCTGAGCTTACCCACGCACCCGCTCAGCTCATGTCATTATCGACGTACATGTGGCGTGTAGCATTCGATGGAAATAGCATTTTTACAAATGGCCATTTTTTGCCAAAACCACACTTTCCACGCAACTTCACCAGTCTACTGATTAACAAAAACTGACAATGGGAAAAGTACCCTTGTGGCCAGCGTAATCTTTGCTAGCAACTTTCACGGGAAAATAATAGGATATGGTAAGCTATAAGGCTATATCGAAAGTCATGTTATAGTTTGACCAAAAAAATTTAACAAAAACCTTTTAGTTTTTTCCACCTGCTAAAGCTCAGCAATAACATTTATCGCACTTCGTTTTCAATTCCTCAACCCAGGAAGAGAGAATATATCTCATTATCATTTTCATCCCTTGAATCTCGTAGTCACAAATCTGTTTGTTTGGAAGTGTAAAGGATCTACAACTGAGATTCGCTTATCCCTAAGTTTCGTTTTCACACTCAAATATTTGGCTAGAGTACGAACTTGTCAATTATGCATTGGCACCATGCTATACTTCACCGAATGACAAAATCTATTTACCATGGCTTAATAATCCCTGCCTTTAATTTAGCCGATCAGACGCACGCAGGCTTTTTCAGTCAGTCGTTTCTCCAAATTGCTCAATTTTTTCCTTATTCAAAACTTTTCGCTCAAGAAAAGTGTGGTTCAGGAACAGTGAGCTTTGCATCTCTAAAGAAATGACTCAGTTCAGGAAACTTACATGTAAGCCGCCGACGTGAAAAGGCATGTTAAGTGGAAAAGTTTGAGATTGGCTGTACATCTCTCCCAATCCTTCTATACTTCCATCAACCATCAGTTGCGTTAAGTTTCCTTTTCTTTCAAAGGTGACATGATGCCAGTATCCGTCATCATACCTTGCTACTGATTTTAGACGCGAGCGTTCTTCACCAAAAACGACGCTGAAAACTAATTTTCCTTTGACAAGATAGACTGCAATATGTTCGTTGCATCTGCGAAAAGATAAACGATATTAAAACTGGGTGCTATCAAAGGATCCATGTTTTTAGCGTGCAACGACAAGTAAAAACGCAGTATGCAACAAAACTTTTTGCATGTTTTCGATAATGCTACAGTTGCTTTTGAAGTGTTAAACGATACGAATAAATCTATAGTCGAAGTGCATCAGTCATGACGTAGATTTGTTGGCTGTGCTTCAATAAACAACACGCTTCTGATATCGGTATTTTCACCTGGTGTCTGACATGAAGAAGATCAAGCCTCTTCGGTCCATAGTCCTCATCACCAACGAAAATCTCCAATTTCGTGGATCGAAACGCTTTACATAGTACTTTGAATATCCATCGCCTTCAAAAAATTTACAGTGTTGATGTTCTTGAAAAGTCGTTTGCATCCGTTAAAACAAATGCTCTCTTCATCAGTACTCGCAGAAATCGCAAGGAAAACAGGGTGACATACAAATTGCACAGGAGCTTACCGCTATAACGAAAACCATTTTTTGCTGGCATGTAGGAAAGAGCGCACTCTGTATCAATGCCGGTATTGCCTATGAGAGCAGCTGGTGCTTCCACTGGGCCAGCAAGGATTCCGGCTCTAACTTCAGATTCTTCCGCAGCTGCAACAAATATCAAAACAGTCAAACCTAATTGAGAGCAAACGCCTGGCTAAACTGCAAAAGTAATTACAATCGTAGTCGGTTCAAAGGGTGCACGACTTTTCGGTCTGACCGATTTGGTCAGGCCGATTGGGTATGGCCGTTTCGGTCAAGCCGTTCCGGTCTGGGCCATTTCGGTCACGGGACATTTCGGTCGCGACAAGTCTGTACATAAAAAACTGATTATATTTGTTTATATAAATGATTATATAGGCAGGCGAAATGTCACGCTAGCTGGTATTATACCAACTCCCTTTGATGTTGCAGCGAAGTGACAAAACAGTCTGACAAGCGAAATGTCAAGCTAGCCGGTGTTACAACCAGTGGCGGTTCTAAGGAGTGCCCTGTGTGGGTGGGCCATGGCTCCTTGATCAACTGTTAGATCTTGGACCATGTTTGTAGTTTTTTTTAAATAAAACCTTTCATTTCTTTAAACACGTTTGCATTAAAAGTGAACATGTAAGATTTATGCAAGATTTCATATTCTGACCGAAATGTCTCGAGACCGAAACGACCAAGACCAAAAAGTCCCGTGACCGAAACGGCTCAGACCGAAACGGCCATACCGAATCGGCCAGACCGAAAAGTCCTGTTCGGGTCCTGAAAAATTATTATTTTCAATGAATGCAACTGATGAATGTTTGGTCGACATTGCAGAGCTATAATGACCATTTTATCACAAAGTCAGCGAAAATTACGTTGCTGATTACGGCACTGACAAAAACAAGTGCATCGCAATTTCATGTCTAACTCAACCAGGGGCGTACCGAGGGGGGAAGGGGGGGCACAATCCCATGGGCGCCAAATCACTGCGGGGGGCGCCAAAAAGTCCTAACAATATCACGAGTACTTTCTTCAATACAGTAAATTTGCTTCGGAAAAAGCTCAGGTTCGAACATGGGAGCGCCAAACATACTTCTTGCCCCGGGCGCCATCTTACGTCGTTACGCCCCTGAACACAATACTCGAATGCCCTCTTTACGTAACTTGCATATGACTTTCAAACATCTTTTTGTACGAGTGCCTGGTCGAATTTTCAACTTGATAATTTTCTGTATATGCACATTACTGGCTATTGGTATGTCTGCAAATAACTTCATATTGCAAGTTACGCAAATAACTTCATATTACGTAAGAAATTGCACGGAAATTCGTTGAGTGTTTATCCGAGAATAAAACCTTTGAGAAGCCTTTAATTTTCTTTTCACGAAGTGCTTTTGGATGATAGTTACACATCTCGTTGGACATATACTGCGACATTCAAGAAGATAGCGCTCAAATCGGCGATTGCGATTTGTGGATGCACATCAGCAAAAATAAATGTCAATTCACGATACAACAATTTTTCAATGGCCACCTCTTCGTGCATAACCTCATCTTCCTTAATATTCGAGGAACCACCCATTGGTTAGATGCGCTCAATTTCATCATACGTCGTAAACTTTACGCTGTTTATGCTTCTTTCTGTGTCTTCTAGCATTGCACTGAGGTTTGGGGGAATTTCTAACAGGTTTGGTTTGCGATTATGTAAAATATCAGCCAATTTTAAGCCGCATCCACAGATCTACTGTATAAACGTCTTCCCAGAAACGTTTTTGGAGACAAATCTTGTCACCGCCATGGACGTCGGCAGAAAAAGGCATGGGGAATGAGGATCTTCCTCTTTTGATTTTAAAATCGTATTACGTTGTTAAATACAATTCGCGAACATTTGACAAAAATAACTTTGCATCATTTAGGACAGCGTGGTCCAGCTACATTAGACCTCCGGGCCATTTTACAAAAACGTGACAACTTGCGGGCCACTTCCAATGAAATGAAGTATAAAACAACAGATTCGCAAGATTTTAAACTAAAAAAGGGAAGATGAGAGTGAGTGCTTCATTGAAATTATTACACAATAACAAATAGCGATTATTTACAAATCTGTATCAGTAGGATGCCTGTGGTCGAAGCTTCCTATACACTCTCGTCCTTTATCAATAGTCCTATCAGTGTTAGCAAGTCGGCGACTATCGTCCAGTGTTTCGTCTGACATACCATTTCCGTTTTTAGATTTGGCTTGCTTCATCCTAGAAACTGTACTCTTACATATGTTTTCCAAAAATCGAGTGCATTTATAACGCAAAATCTTTCAGTTTCGGAAATTTATCTTTGCTGACTAATTTCCAGAAGCTCTCTACAGTCTGCTCTAACATCGTTAGTATTGTGCATTTTTATGAAAAGGTGTGCTTGTTCTAATTAAAATTACTTACGGCAGGGGTGGACAATTAATTTGGCTCGGGGGCCACTTTATAAAGGCCGCGTTTAGAGGATAGATAAATAGATTTATTTGGCGGTGTTGAAATCATTGGGCCAGATGTAGCCTACTCGTCGAGACAACGAACACCGGGGCACCGAAAAAACACAAAGGTTATCAGACGGTGCCCCAGTGGATGATTAGCTGAGGGCCGTACCTATATTCTAATCTGATTGTAAAATAAACTAATTAAAATAGCAACAATACACACAAAAGGCTCTATTCATAGTTCTTGTGCAAATGCACTTTATCCAGTGCAAGCAGTTCAGTGAGACAAATGTAAACTTATACGCTTTTCAACAAATATCAGATTTGCAAGTTTTTCCTGAATGTTTCGGTGGGTCACTGAAAACGCTTTGGCAAGCCACATGTGGCCCGCGGGCCTGTAGTTGGACCACACTGATTTAGGAGATGGCAAAAAAATATTTAAATAAATATACTTACATAAATATTTTAATTTTTAAATAAATAAGTAAATATTAATTAGAAATATTAAATAGAAAATATTTAAATAAATAAGTAAATATTAATTAGAATATTTAAATAAATATTTTAATTAATTAACTTGTTGCATGATCAACCTTTTCGTCCTATTGATCCAAAGGAATTTATATCAAGAAGCTTCTCTCGGTGTTTTTCAAAAGAGCATTGGAAATTCATAGAAAAAAGATGAATCGTGTCAAAGCAGTTCTACCTTTTTCAAAATTTAAGTGAATTTCATGTTTCTGCAGAAATGAAAATATTTACTTACGTAACGCTGCAGACACTAAGTTTTCGTCTAATGACAATGAAGTACTTCTTGTAGATTTTCCCGTTTCGCAACCGTTAAACATCGGTCGACCAACGCATTCTACTCCGCCGCTGCCGCATTGCATACCTTCGATCAGACTAGTACCCGATGGACGTGCTCTGCAGCAGAGAAGTATAGGTAGTAGATAAAACTCTGTCTGACGACCATGTACCTACGACCGTATAAATCTTTGCTGAATGGCGAGCAAGTTTAGAAATGCAGCATTATCGGCTTCGAGTCAATCCCCAACGTTATGCCAGCAACTTACACGACAACTGGCTTCAGATCCGAATTCTTTTTTTGAAAATATTATTTTCTGAATTATAGTTGGGGTACATTTTAATCACGCGTAGCTAAAGGTTTAGTAAGGATGCCTCATCTTTTTCCATGCTGTATTTATTGAGATTATTCACAAGGTTAACAGCCAGCATGGTGTAAAAGGGTAGTTTGAATTTGAGATTTGGTCTTTGCCATTCATATGATTTCACTGCAATTTTTTTGATATCTGAAACTACTTTCAGTTCAAAAATCAAACGGTCGAAATCATCTTGTTGAAAGTAGGCCTACCGGCATAGAAAGCTTGGATGGACCAGATATGAAAAACCTTCCTGCTCGATTTCGTTTGATTTTACCGAGTGCTTTGTTTGAAACAAATTTATGCTGGATTTTGCACATGACAGACAACTTACATAAAATCAAAATTGCTTTTTCCCGCATATTAGCTAGTGAAATTTGTCACATTCTGCTGCAATGATCGATTCGTCAGCAATCAATCAATCCAAGTCCTGCATACGATTTTTGTCGCAACATTTACAGATTGTCGCGAGTGTTGCAGTAAGATCAAACGTTAGCAGATTTTCAACTTGCAGTGGGCTAACGTTAGGTCATTACCAGGTTGTATATAAACGGCACGCAGTGATTTTTCTCAACTTTATAGCCAGTGTCGTAAGAGCTGGGGGTGCGTGGGCTGCAAGCGCACACCCAAAAATTGGGCAAAGAAGTTTCGCCAATGTTTAAAAACACAATGAAATTATATTTCTTTGTTATTGAGTGCATAAATAAAACCGTGGTGTAAGATGAAGTGTGTAAAATATGCTGTGCTTACTGTTACACCGTACTTATCGTTTTATGGCGCTGTGTTGTAAAAAGTTCAAGAGCAAAATGTGCATTAAGTGTTAATGAAAATGCATAAGCTGCACAAGGGTTAGTACGCGATGTAGTATGCGATGTATGTTGTTGTTGTTGATAAATAGTATATCTATTACAGTAGATGAACTTATATTTAGTTGTCGTTCGTTAAACAATGGTTGCGGTAGGGATCTAGCAGCGTATTCCTCATTTGAAACAAAACAAAGCCGACTTGAACGCATGAGGCTTAAACAAAAGCGAAAAAGATGGTGTAATAAGTGCGAAAACTGAATGTAGTGTATCTGTACTATTGGCGAAAACACAAAGCGTCAGATCAAAACAAAGCGAGTGGCGGTTAACACGGAAGTGTAAATCACTGGATGCGACGCATTTCGAGAACAGTGGAAAGATGCATCATCTAGGGAACCAAACAACACTGGGAAATGTGGTGAAGGAAGCAGTCAACGGGCATGAGAAAGCGGACGCAAGAAGCCGAATTGGAAATGGCTGGAAACCCGATTGAACGAGTTTCTGTTTTGAAGTCAGCAGAGAAATCGTGCAAAGTTGCGACATGATGGCTGAAATAAATTCAGGAAAAAGCAAAGTAATGTAACGGCCGTTGGAAACGTTAGATAAGACTTGGCTGGAGACTAGTTAACATGTTTTATCATGATTGGCTGGCGAGAACAAAGAAACGGTGACGTTTTGATCACATGGGTCAAGTTGGCGAAGAAGATGCAATCAGAAATCATTTGATGAAGGAGGCTAATAAACGATAATGTAAGGGGGGTGAAATTCTTCAGAATCGCCTGAGATTTTCGATCTGAGCTGTTGCAGCCTTGCAGAAAGGAAGTAATAGCTCGGATGTTGTGAATCGTTGGGGCTTCGCAACAAAGTCACAACCATTCAGACAAAAAGTGTAGAGGAAATGTCCTGTGTTTATGGGCGTCGGAAGTGGGGGCAGGGAGCCTTGGCACCCCCTGAATTTTGAAATTTTTAGCAAAAAAATGGTTGTTTTCTTATTTTCGAGTGAGAAAAATAAAATTTCACCACTTTTGGTCCCCCAGTGGAAAAATTTAGGAAAAATCCCCTACTGCTCCCCCCTGGAAAAAAACTTCCGACGCCCATCCTCGTGTTCGAGCAAAACAGAGGAAATGCCCGTGTTCGGGAATTTGATGTTGTTGTGGCCTGTGTATAATCAGTGTCAGACCCGCAAAAATAAAGTGATGAAGGAGCCACCTGCGTAATGCAGTAATCCCGCACTTGGAATCAGGGTCGTTGCTACATGCGAGCATTGTTTAAATGCATTTTGTTTGTTTTTTCATAGATGTGCCTGCACTGCAATCGGTGTCAGACCCGCAGAACCCTGAAAGATGGTGATGGTGTCGTATTTGCGGTCACCATTCATTGCGAGTCAGGTTCATTGCTATAATGCGAGCGCCGTTGAGGTTGCTGTTCTGCATACAGTGGCGCAGCCAGAATGAGGCCGAAGGGGCCATGGCCTCCCCAGAAAAAAAACTTGCTAAGATGTTTACTGATACTTTACAACAATCTTCAACTGTTAGAAAATAAACGGAAGGAACTGTCGGGCTCATGACGACGTCAATGACTTACAATGTCATTGACTGGCCTCTCCCAAGCAAAATTCTTCGCTGCGCTACCGTCTACATGGATGCGGCTTGTGGCTGAAGCGCGTCGTTGACGTGGCCTCCCACTTTTATGCTTTCATAGATGTGGCGCAGATGCTTTTTTATAGATGTGATCTTTTATTTTTGCATGCAAACCGCGCAATGCGTAGTGAACGCGCTATGCGAGCGATAGGGCGCTGTATGCGCAGGGACTGCAAAAATGTAGATAGGATGCTTTAGGCGTAGGAACGCGCAACGAAAAAATTAAGGTGTGGTTGTGTGACTTGTGTAGAGCAGAGCAAGAAGGATTCAGGGCAAGACAAGTGCAGAAATAAAATTTTGTGAGTGACGGAGCAAAGAATAAAATTGTGCTTATCGTCGGTGTAGATTGTATGTTCTTCAATATGTACGAATCAGCTACATGGCGAGTGCGAACGACGAATTGCAATTCAGTTCCGATTTTCGTAAAGGTATGATTGATGCAAAATTCACTTGTGCAGTTTATGAAGTAAACGTTGTGTTGCATGCTTGCTTTTATACTATTGTAAAAGATGAAGTATTATGGTGAACTGTGCAATAAACTGTATATAGCTATAAAACTTGAACAGGGGAGTCCACAAGTTGCTGCTTAACAGTAGCTTGCGTCACTTGACTGTGGTGTTTATTGATTTCTTTTGCGTTCTTTCTTTTCGGAAGGGCCCCAGACACGAACCGACGGTTGGAAAACCTTTCAAGGTCCCAACTATACCACAAAGTAATTTTGAAAAGTCGTCTCGGCTTTGCATTCGGATCTATTTCTCAATCTGCTAGCCAGGGTTGTTCCAATTGTTAAGAGGGGTTTGGGGATACACTTGGATACAAAAAGCTGAAATGTGAATGGAACGCCAAACCTCAGAGCTGTGAGGCAAATGCTCAAAAGTGCTGAGTCAGACGGCTTTTGAAAATGTTCTTGCACAGCTTGGCGTATTTTTTCAGTTGGTCTATTAAAAACCAATTTTCCAGTACCAATTGTCTATTTTAAAGTCAATGGCAATTTGGTAGAGGAACATATAATGTACCAGCAGCTACAGAAGATTTGTAGGGAGAACGTTTGTTGCATAAACGTTTTTCTGGGAAAATTAGGGGAAAAAATCCTTTGCACCCCACAAAATTGCCTGCGCTTACAGCCAGTAGCGTAGCAAAGAGGAGGCAGGGTCAGGGCAGCATCCTCTGGGGGATGGCACTTCGTTGATAAAGGTTCTCACTCTTCTTTGTTATTTTTGAATAAAATTTTTAAAGTTCTAACTCTTCAGTTTTTGTGTTTAGAAGGCCTAGACTGGTAGACTAGCCTAAAAAACAAGACATGTGGCTGTGTACTGAGCAAAGTCGTGAAATGTTTACTCAAAAGTCTAGGTCGGATCCAGTTTGCTAAAGTACCCCAGTATTTGTCTTAAAATCAGGGTTCTTTAATACACTTCTCTCCAGCCAAAGCCATTTCACCCATTCCAGTCAAAAATCCTTCGAGCAAAGGAAAGCGATGACATTTGACCGCAGACTAGCAAACATTACTGCTCCGGTTGTTTGCGGTTTATATTTTCCCTCCTCTCAAAATCTGGTAACAAAGGCCCTGCATGAAACCACGGTAAATAACCAAGACTAGCTTAATCCTTTTTCTCGTATCGTTGGTTCCATAGCAACGTCCCGACGGCACATCATAACATCACCTGACACCTAGGTATGGGTGACGAACTTTTCGTTGGGGCAGCGATAGCACAGTGGTTGAGTGTCCGCCTCTCAATTGGAAGGTTGGGAAATTTAATCCAGGGCCACGAAGTGAATCACCGTAGCGCTCCTTGGGCAAGAGCGTTCACTTCAACTGCCCCGGCAAAAAACATATTTCAGGCGCTGGCTTGCCGCTAATTGCTGTCACAAAAATGATTAAAAGAAACATTTCTTGTAACATCTCATGCTATTTTTTAGTGTTCAGTGGGATATTTTCAGTAAGTGCCATAATCGGTAGCCTAGTCTTTAGGTGGGCTTATCAACATTAAATTTTGGCGATTGAAATGAAGAATTCTGCAAAGGTAACGTTTCTCAGTTTTAATATAACTGCTGTTTTTCTGCAATGACGTAATGGCGTCGGAAAATGATATTCTTGAAGCGGGATAGTGCAGTTGGTGTGGTTGCGTGGGTAACTTAGGGCTCAGACGGTAGGTTTGAACGGCAACAAGAGTAAATCAGAGCCATGCCGACAGGCAACGTGGATTTCGTGATGTCTCATTTGTTTAACGGCATACCTAACATTTGCAGTCATAGAAGAAGTCATTTGAACAAGAAAAGCTTAGAAAAGGTGTTGCTCTGATTTTGATGAATTTGAGGCATGAACCTTAGTTTGAAAACCTAACGCAAGGGCAAACAACATATTAGTTTAGGTGTGGTTGTGGAATTTTAACGCAAGGGCAAACGACATGTTAGTGGCTGAGGCATGAACCTTAGTCTGAAAACCTAACGCAAGGGCAAACGACATGTTAGTTTAGGTGTGGTTGTGGAATTTGTAGTGAACGGGCGTTAATCCAAACAGTTGCTCAACTTAATAATGGGTGTACTGAACAAATTTGTTCAACGCAATTACTGTCGAACGTAAGATGTTGTAATCGCTTCTGAGCAGTAAAAAGGCGTATGTCCCACCTGGTGTGGTTTGGTAATACAGTTTTCGAAATAGATGCCTGTTGGTAACCAGTCCCGTTGCCAGCACACCGGGATTTGGTGGGCTTAGCCCACCCAAACAAAGCTTCAAGCCCCCAAATTGAAATATGAAGCACTATCGATCATTGTTTTTTGTCAAACTTTAGAATGTCAAGACTCCCTTCACAAACGTAAAGCCCCCTATTTAAGACCTTCTGGCGACAGTTCCGTTGATAACGAACGAAATCAAGGAATAACTATGCAGGTGTAATTGGAAGAAGCCAAACAGCTAGACCAAGCGTGCAGGTCGCGATGAAGGTTGCAAGTCAGCGTTTATCAACCAGAGCCAGTTTTAAGCCTATTTGATCTATTAACAACTTTTAATGCATTATTGAGAAATCTTTATCGCTCTTTGCAACGTTGTGCATCTTCGTCTAACTTTTTCATCCGATCTCTTCAAATGTCTGATGCTTTTTACAAATCTTCGTTTTTCCTCAATTATTTAACGCACATGTATGACGGTGACTAACTGATATAGTTGTTGATGTGTTGGACCTGTGTACATGTCTCATCAATATTGTTTTTGCATAACAACGAAAAGCCCCCGTGCTCTGCTTTAAAAATCAGGATTATTAATTGGCTTCTTCAAATCTTAGGAAATTTATTTCGCTGTCAACCTCATGATAAATGCTTTGCAAAGCATTTGAAACTTGATTGGAGCATTTGAAACTTGATTGGAACAGATTCTATTTGAATAAGGACTGAGGATGCGTAATTTTACGTGAAATCGATTTCCTATTAAAAATTTGCTGATCGATTCCTTGCTTACACCCATCGTGGAAAGTACATACTTGAATAGAGATATGTGCCAGTTTGAATCATCGCAAAAAGACGAAAGCAGATGGCAGTCGACTGATACCTCGAAAGCATACAGAAACACTAGTGCTTTTAAGTGTTGATTGGAAGAGTTGCATGTATCTGTGCGCAAATGTGCACCCCCATCAGACTCATCTTTTACTACTTGCTCCTTTTAACGGTTAACTGTTTACCTCAAAGTTTTGATGTAAGAATGTCTTCATTTCTCTCACACTACTGGGTCCCTGTATCATGGTGGGTGTATGACATTAATGCTACAATTGGGGTGATGTTAAAAATGTTGTTTTTTTTCTTCTTTCCGTGTGATCATGTGCAAACACCTATTCTGTAATGAGTTGTGGCTAACCATTGTTTGTGCTCATGCGTTGATTACTGTGCCTACGATATGGACCGTGTTTCTGCAATAAATCATTATTATTTTATCAAAATGGGTCCCGCACAAGTGCCGACAGAGTTAACGTTTGAAGTCTTTTATATATTCTAAAAGAATTAAACCATCACTGAAACATGAAGGGAATAATATATACAACCTGCCCTGGCGATCGAGTGTTAGTAGTTGTCAGGTTCAATGTATCATCCCTACATTTGAAGCATTGATACGAAAATACATGCACTTGTTTCTCGAAAGATGCAGAAAGTCTAAAAACGTATGGTTGCGTGCTTCGATGCAGTCCAATTGTTTATACTCGTCCTTATTCTTTGAACACCACAACCGCATTTTACTTTGTGACTGGGTGCTCGGACATTGCAGTGTTTGTTCGTTTGAGAGTGTGTCATGCCACAACGCATTCGTTCTTTACCTGGCCTTGACCAGTTAAGGAATTAGCGTCTTACTATGCAGTAATGTTGTACCAAGTGTTACGGGTTAGCGAACAATAGTGTTAAGAATATGTCTGTAACCCTGTGGCTCGGCCTCCAACGCCGCTGTAAAACGTTATGTTTTGTACGTTTTTAATAACCTGCGTTGTACAGAAAATGTGTGCTTGTACTGTGGACCTCGTGCCTGCGGACAAAATACATCATCATCAATGAAACGTTCTTTGCATGACTGAGATCATATTATCAAATTAAATTATTATTATAGCCTGTAATATGCAGTATGTATACTTTGTTTTAGTTAAAGACCGGGATACTACACGAAATATTAACATACATTAATGGTTATATCCTTGAAATTAGGTATGCCGCCACCACACCCCTTAATTTTTTTCGTTTGATCCCGTGGAATGAGTGAACTATAAAAGCCAACATGGAAGAACATTTGACGAAACATGTTTGGTCCATACATGCATATAAAAAAAGGAAAAATAGCAAAAGTAATGACAAGGAAGGTGGCGACCAGCAGAAAAAAGCAAGGCTCAAAATCAACAATGAAAAACAAGACCCATTTCAGTATGTGAGTGTTTGATTGTGATCTTCAAGATGCTTTAGTAATCCTTACATCTTTGAATAAGCACGAAACATGATCTTCCTTCATTTTAAATTCTCGTCAAATTTGGAGGGTGGAAAGGGCGGCACTTTTATGGTCGACCCCGGGCGGCACTTAGCCTCGCTACGCCACTGCCTACACCTATGGGCTATAGCTGTAGTTATGCATCAATTTACGTGGTAAGCAGGGTCGTCGCCAGCGGGGGGTCAGTGGTGCCCGGCCCCCCCATTTGAAATCGGTGTCCCCCCATTTCACGTTTGGCCCCCTGGTTTCTGCCTACATCCAACGCAGTATTTTTAAAATGTGGCCCCCCCTTCTGGTTTTTAGCCCTTCCTGGTTTTTGGCACCCCTGCTGCTAAATCCTGGCGATGGGCATGGTGGTAAGGATTGAAACATTGGACAAGAATGGGTAAAAGCACTGCGGAATGTTTCTGTGCGTTTGATGCAAGTGGCAGTGTAGTTTCGTGACGCAATGGTCTTCTTCGCTGGGGTGATACTTGCATATACAAACACACGAAAGTTGCAGCAAAAACTGTGCAAAGCACATGCATTACCCCCGGATCATAGGTCGCCCAATGCATCCTTTGAACATTGGCATGTTCTCTGCTCCGCCAAGATATACTTTCACTCTTGCGTTTATTATTTCGGTACCAATAATGCTTTGCCTCCGTCGTCGTTCGAGTTCAGTGGTTCCTGCGTCACGGGGAGCAGATGGCCGACTTTTCCTCAGTGGAGCGTTGTCTACGACAAGCATCAGAGTCCTGAAAACACGCGAAAAGATTAAAGTTCACTGGCAAGGATCATGCAGTGGTAAATATAGAAACTTTTTTAAAGCTATGAATATTAGAAAATGCGCTTTTCAGGCACTGAAGTTCACTGCTCTCGATTTTCTCGAAGAAACTTCAAGAACTTTGAGAACTGTCAGTGGGTAGAGCACGCACCACTAAATCTAGGAGATGAGTTCGATTCTCAGCCATGTTATGCCGACGATCTGAAAAACGGTATTTACTGTCTGTAGGCTGTCCAGCCTTGAGCTCGGCGTTAAATGGGTGGGTGCAAGCGAAAGATTCACGCACGGTGCTGCCATTGACTTGTCACAACTGCAGCATTGGGCTATCGAAGGTAGCCACATGGTCCCGGGCACAAGAATGCTGAGATGGACGTCCACAATGTGGTCCACATAAATTTTTCCAGGGAAGGTAACATCGATATTTTTCTTATCTTTTTCAGGTTGCTGACGTTGCAATGCAAATGGACGTTAACAAAATGCTTTACTGTTTCTATATCCCAGTGAAAATGCCTCGTGAAAGCATACCCTCCATTCGCATCTATTTTGAATTTTTTTTCAAAGTGGAGCTGTATACCAGTTTGCCACAAGCCCACAAAGGTGTACTTTCTGTCTTCCGTTACAGCTTTTGCTGAAGTGACGCATAAATATCGTTATCATTTTGTGAACTCCATATAATGGAGTCTGAATTAGACACGAACTATCAACAACTGCGTTTGCGGATCTCTCAGTAGTCTGTGCTGGTTGAACAAAACTCGTTTCTCAAATCTTGTCTGAATTGTTTTCTACACTTCGGCCAGGGATATCAAGAAACAGGATCTGGATATCCCTGACTTGGGCTATCAGAAATGTTTCTTCTTTTCATAAACTGCCTAACATTCATTTTAGCGAGCACTTTCTACAAATAAATTATAATTTAAAAACAATAAATGGCCAGATCAACATTAGTGGTGAAAAAGCAAGAAAGTTAGGCACTCTCGCAAAACTGTTTCAAACAATGAGAAATAGATCTGTATCTTGACACGACTATCGGACAACTTACGAACTTACTAAAGTTAGAACACCACACAGGGTTAAAAAATTGAGCAGATGAATTATGAAAACACGCCACAGCAAATATAACTTGTGAAAGCATTGCGCTGCAGATTCACTCATTCTTCTTTTCACACAGTATAAAACTACGTGGCTTACAGCAGACAGCGCTGCATTACCTGCCAAGATGTCAGCAGCGTAGCCAGCGTAAAATTTTTGAGGGCCAAGTATTTTGAATTAAGCAAGCAAGAGTATTTGGTTTGGGCCACCGCGCCTCGAAGCACAAAATATTAAGATATTCTAGAAAATTTGGTGGGGAATGGCCCCTTTACCCCCCTAGCTACGCCTATGCAGGATGTCTGAGGCCAACAGTCACATGCGGCAAAACGGCTAAGTATCGTAACTTGAAGTGAAGCTTTGAAGATTCGTTGCCATGTTATTGTTACGCAACAAAGACCAACAGCAGAACAATTCGTTCGCAAGTTTCTCAGTTGCTTTTGCAGGCAAAAGAGTGGACATGAGTGAACTGCAATGTCATTACTGCATGACACCAAAACAGTGAACCTGGCTCTTAAAGCAGTGCAAGTTCCATATCGGCAAAACAAAGCGATATTGTAAGAATTAAATCAATTAATCGGAAAGCTATTGACTTAGATTTTCTAGGAATTTTTTGTTCTTAGGTTCAACTTCCAGGAGGGAAACTGCTCGTTTTGCCCTCATGGCGTCCCAGACCATGCGTTACACTTCAACGGGAGCAGTAAAGCGAATATAATGAAACTAAAGACTTTGAGAACTGATTACTTAAATGGTGTCTCAGAAGTTGTTTTATGAAATAAACAAAAGCTAGTGGCAATTTATGTGGTTGAACGTTGTTATGCACATTTGAATGCTCAAAAAATAAAAATACCCGTAGAAACCACGCGTTACAATTTTTCAAAGCACATTGCGTGAACTGCTTGCGTCACCCTTTTCAAAGACAATTCTGTTTCCAAGCAAGTTTTATATTTTGTAGAGGATGAAACCACAATTGGAAAGATCGTTTGTGATGTTATGTTATTTGTTTCACGTCAACATGCATAACAGACTTATTGCAGCGTTGTTTTCGAAATATTTTTGAGTTAAGTGATATCACGTAGTAAATGTAACACGTATGTACTGTTTTGACATCCAAAATCCATGAATAGTGGAATTTTTGAAAATTGATCATGGTGACCCTTGGCAGGAAGGTGCGCCAGTGCTTCAGTGCAACCGTGCAATTTTTGCATTGACGCGAAACGCTTCTGTTTGCAGCCATAGTATGCACACCAGGTCAATTTGCTTCATAAAACAACACTCAAGATATCTGTAGTAACACATCTGTTGAGTTACTCTAGTTAGTGTATTTTATAGTTGCCATACGCACCAAGACAGTACATGAAAACATACTAAAAAAAACCTGTATCGATATATACTGTACATGTCTGGCACGGGTTCAGACTTCAGACCTTTAATTTCATATTCCTAAAGTAGTCTAGTAGTTTTTAAACAACCAAATACGTGTATCAACAACCTAGAGATCGATCTATATCCAGGATAAATTTCAGAAGAAAAAATACAACTGTGGTGTAACAGATGCTCACCCAGCAGCTTTTCTCATAAAGTGGATCATATGCGCTTGACCATCAGCGTAGTTCACTTCTTCGCTGGGCACAAAGTTAATGCCGTCAGACAGAACGATGTTACCGTTGAGGAGAGACAAAGTGATAGTTTCATTGTTCTGAAATAGATAGGTAACTCTGGTGCAAGATAATTTCACGATGCCAGTCGGCATTTATTATAAGGTCGCATGAGAAGAGTAAAAATTACGTCACTTTTCAAAGTAAAACTGCACTTTGCACGATGCAGGAACTACAAATATGTTTCGCAATCTTAAAGTTCATTCCGCTGAAATAAGTTATTTTTATTGGAATGCAGAGACAACAACACTTTTTAACGATTCTTTTTGGATACGAATAAGTTTGCATTTTTATTTTCTGCCGCTTTTTGCAATTCTTCGATTAAGATTAATAGTAAGAACAAATTTTCGACTGAACCGCTTTCCACCACCTCGACCTTTTCATATTTTGCTGGGAACACACAACGTCGGGGGAGTGACTTCAGCGAGTTCATACGTTTTTGAATCGATCTTCACAAAACATGTGTGGAAAGGATTAAGTCAATCAAATCTGCATGTTTGAAGCAAAATACGTAGTGCAGTGCAGCCTCGATGAACGTTTTGAGAAAGCAACTGAACAAAATTTATCTAAAAAGCCACTATCACATTAAACGAAAACTTTTTATATTGTTTTAATTTACCACAAAAAACGGGTTTGAGACAATGAAAACAAATGCTCTCTGTACTCAGGTGAAAGTATTCCGAGGCTTGCAGTTGGGAGACCGAATAAACTCTTAAGTTATTTAGCCCATATACCCAATTGTAAGGCTATTATCTTGTAATTAAATGCCACTTAGCATGAAAGCTTAGCGCAGTGGTTGGCAACCTTTCCCTAGTCGCTGGCCGAAAACATGTTCTGCAAGGTATGGCGGGCCGTACTAATTTTCCACCAACAATTCCGTTCCCTACACTGTTTATGATGTTGTTAAACTTCGGAATTATGGAATTATATTCGATTAACTTCCGATTTTCACAGTTCATAAAAAAACGCAAAATACAGCATACAGTCAATCCGTCGCCACGGGAGGGTTTGGTGGGCTTAGCTCCCCAAACAAAGAACCAAGCCCACCCAAATCGAAATATCTTCTTCTTTTGAGCTAGTTGTTCAAACCACTGCTTGGCCCAACTAGATCTCGGGGCAGGTGTTGAACAGCCATTCGGTTGTCTCATCGTCCAGAATCGTCAGGCCATGCAGTCCATGCGGAGGTCGATGGATTGGACATTGGAGGACAACATGATCGACGGTTTGTTCCTCTGAGCCACACTCACAGGCCGCAGAGGAGGTCATACCCATTTGTACAAGCAGGAGCGGAAACGTCCAACACCGGTCCGGAGGCGGTTGAGCCGGACCCAGGCTCTTCTTGGGAGGGTAATTCCGGGTGGGTGGGTGTCGGGGGTGAAAGTGCGGAGGCTTGTGGGATTGTCCGCCCACTCTGCATTCCATTGGTAATCCGCCCACTGTGCTGCACGTATGTTGTTGTCAGATGAACTGATGAGATATTGTGCGGCGGGTACAAATGGGTGTCTCGATTTTAGGTGCCGTGCGTTTGCACTCGATGGACGGGTGAGCGCTGAGTGGAGCAGATGTCCAGGCTCCATGGCACGACGCGCTAGAGACAGTGTGGCTCCATTGCGACGAAGCTCAACAGGTTGGATACCTGCGAGGATTGGAAGGTTGTCCGCTGGTGTAGGACGCAGGCATCCAGTCACAATTCGCAAGGCGTTGATGGCAGGGTCAATGAGACGGGTATGAGCACTGCGGCACCAGACAGG